>Ga0307503_10000020_pt1 | contig 177318 bp, 169 predicted proteins | sample 17_S_MG_FD_194514 | JGI IMG/M metagenome (GOLD analysis project Ga0307503, IMG submission 194514) | Soil microbial communities from Populus trichocarpa stands in riparian zone in the Pacific Northwest, United States - 17_S | ecosystem: Environmental > Terrestrial > Soil > Riparian zone >... | reverse complement strand
TCGCCGGCGTGATGGTCGAGCGCGCGCCGGAGGGAGTCGGCATCGATGACATCGAGCTTGTCCGCCTCGTTGATCGCCCGCTCGATCGCCTTCGGGCCGGCCACCGTGGTGAGGTCGAGGAAGGTTCGCACGGGCACGGTGAGCGGGATGCCGGCGCGGTCGGTGATGTCGGAGACAGGCAGGGCAGGGCGGCGGTGACAGCGCACGCCACGGAATCGAGTTTCGGATGCGCGCCGGACCGTGACGTCGATGTAAGCGGGGTGCTCCTCTCCGAAGCCCCAGAGCGCCGCCGCGCTCCGGTGGCTCAGAGCCGCAGCGGGCCCGCAGGCGAGCACAGCCGCCATCCACCGCCCCTCGCGCGTCAGGTGCGGGCGCCCGACCGCGTAGACGCCACGAACGATCGGGTGGAGGCGTCCAACCCGAACCCTGTGCTTGATCGCTTCAGCGCTGAATCCCAAGTCGAGTAGCTGACGTCGCGTGACCACTCCATGCTGTCGTCGCGCCAACTCCCAGGCGCGCGCAGACTGCATCTCCGAGATTCGGGGGGTCATAGCCCCCCAAAGTTCGGAGCGGCTCTCGTCTCGCCCCCCTTACCCCGCCTTTTTTTGGCCCGGACCTACATGCCCGCCCGGAGTTTGCGAGCTACGCCGCGGCGGTCTCCGCCCCGGCGGCGCTGCGCAGGGCGTCCGCCCGGTCGGTCTTCTCCCAGGTGAAGTCGGCGTCCCCGCGGCCGAAGTGGCCGTAGGCGGCGGTCTTCTGGAAGATCGGGCGGTGGAGGTCGAGGTACTCGCGGAAGGCGCCGGGGCGCATGTCGAACTCGGACTCGACCAGTTGGGAGATCTGGGCGTCCGGGAGCTTGCCGGTGCCGAAGGTCTCGACCATCAGGGAGACCGGGTGGGCGACGCCGATCGCGTAGGCGACCTGAACCTCGCAGCGCTGCGCGAGGCCGGCGGCGACGACGTTCTTGGCGACGTAGCGGGCGGCATAGGCGGCTGAGCGATCGACCTTGGACGGGTCCTTGCCCGAGAAGGCGCCGCCGCCGTGGCGGGCCATGCCGCCGTAGGTGTCGACAATGATCTTGCGGCCGGTGAGGCCGGCGTCGCCGACCGGGCCGCCGATCACGAACTTGCCGGTCGGGTTGACGAGGAACTCGCCCCGCAGCTCGGCGGCGTCGAAGCGTCCCGGGACCTCGGCCTCGAGCACCGGCAGGACGACGCTCTCCCACAGCTCCGGCTTGATCTGGCCCTGGGAGTCGATGCCCTCGTCGTGCTGGGTGGAGATCAAGAGCTTTTCGACGGCGACCGGCCGTCCGTCGGCGTAGCGGACGGTGACCTGGGTCTTGCCGTCGGGGCCGAGGTAGCCGAGCGAGCCGTCCTTGCGCACCGCCGCCAGCCGTTCCGCGAGGCGGTGGGCGAGGTGGACCGGCATCGGCATCAGCGCCTCGGTCTCGTCTGAGGCGTAGCCGAACATCATTCCCTGGTCGCCGGCTCCGGCGACGTCGAGCTCGTCGTCGTCGGAGGGGTCGACCCTGGTCTCGTAAGCCTGGTCGACGCCCTGAGCGATGTCGGGCGACTGCTCGTCGATCGAGACGATCACCGAGATGTGGTCGCAGTCGTAGCCGTAGGCGCCGCCCTGGTAGCCGATGTCCCGCACCGTGTCGCGGACGATGTCCGGGATGTTGAGGTGGACGTCGGTGGAGATCTCCCCCGAGACCACCGCCATGCCGGTGTTCACGAGCGTCTCGCAGGCGACGCGTCCGCCCGGGTCCTCGCGCATGATCGCGTCGAGGACGCCGTCGGAGATCTGGTCGGCGATCTTGTCCGGGTGGCCCTCGGTGACCGACTCCGACGTGAACAGGTACTCGCCCTCGGCGAGCGGCTTGGAAGTTGACATGGCGGAAGAGTAAAGGAATGTCGAGTGAAGCTGCCGCTCAATCTCCGTAGCGTCTGCGGCCTGAGGCGGGGACGAAATCGATCACCAGAGGGACCCCCTCGAGCTCGTAGGTCTCGCGCATCCGGTTCTCCAGGTAATAGGCCCAGTCGCGGGTGATCAGCCTGCGGTCGTTGACCTGGATCGCGACCCGCGGCGGCTTCTCCCCCACCTGGGCGGCGTAGTAGAGCCGCAGGCGCTTGCCACGGCGGTTCGGCGGCGGGTTCTTGGCGACAACGTCGGCGACGAAGCGGTTCAGCTCGGGCGTCGGGACCCGCTCGGCGGCCTTGTCCGCCAGCTGCAGCGCCCGCGGCAGCAGCGTGCCGACGTTGCGCCCGTGCTTGGCCGAGAGGGTGATCACCGCCGGCCGCAGCCGCAGCCTGCGCTCGACCCGCGCCCGCGCATCGTCGATGTCGGTCTCGCCGACATCCCACTTGTTCAGCGCCAGGAGGCTGGCGCAGCCGGCTTTCATCGCCATCTCGGCGGCCCGCAGGTCCTCGGCGGTGACCCCCTCGGAGGCGTCGCAGACGACGATCGCGACGTCGGCCCGCTCGACCGCCCGTTCCGAGCGCAGCTGCGCGTAGTAGTCGACCGTGCCAGCGACCTTCGAGCGGCGGCGCAGCCCGGCCGTGTCGACCAGGATCACCGGCCGGCCGTCGACCTCGAGCCGGGTGTCGATGGCGTCGCGGGTGGTGCCGGCGATGTCGGAGACGATCACCCGGTCGGAGCCGAGGAAGGCGTTGACGAGGGAGGACTTGCCGACGTTGGGGCGGCCGATGACGGCGACCCGGACCGACTCGTCCTCGTCGCCCTGGGGCTCGCGGTCGCCGAGCGCGGCGACCACCCCGTCGAGGAGGTCGCCGGTGCCGAGCCCGTGGGTGGCGGAGACCGGGAGCGGATCGCCGAGACCGAGGGCGTGGAATTCGGCGGCGATCCCGTGGTCGTCGGCGCGGTCGGCCTTGTTGACGGCGACGAGAACCGGGACCTCGCCGCCGCGCAGCGTCTTCGCCAGCTCGGCGTCGCCGGCGCGGAGCCCGGCGCGGCCGTCGACGACGAGCAGGATCGCGTCGGCTTCGGCGATCGCGACCCGCGCCTGCGCCTGGACGTCGCGGGCCAGCTCAGCCTCGTCGCCGAGGTCGATGCCACCGGTGTCGACGAGCTCGAAGGCGACGCCGTTCCACTCGGTCGCGAGGCGCTTGCGGTCGCGGGTGACGCCGGGCTCGGGCGAGGTGACGGCCTCGCGGCCGCCGACGAGGCGGTTGACGAGGGTGCTCTTGCCGACGTTCGGGAAGCCGACGACGGCGACGGTGGGGAGGCTCACGCGAGGCCCCTTTCGCGGGCGAGGGCGACGACCCGGGCGACGACCTCGTCGAGGCCCAGGCCCGTCGTGTCGAGCTCGACCGCGTCCTCGGCCGCGCGCAGCGCCCCGTGCTCGCGCTCGGTGTCGCGGGCGTCGCGCCGGCGCTGGGCCTCCAGGACGGCCTCGACTGGTTCGCCATTCTCGGCCGCGCGCCGCCGCGCCCGCTCCTCGTCGGAGGCGGTGAGGAAGACCTTCAGCGGCGAATCGGGGCTGACGACGGTGCCGATGTCCCGCCCCTCGGCGACGTAATTGCCGGCGGCGATCAGGTGGCGCTGGCGGGCGACCATCGCGGCGCGGACCCGCGGGTGGACGGAGACGCGGGAGGCGGCGCCGCTGACCTCGGGGGTGCGGATCTCGCCGCTGACGTCGCGGGCGTCGAGGAGGACGCGCTCGCCGTCGAGGTCGATCTCCAGCCCCTCCGCAAGCTCGCCCATCGCCTCGCCGTCGTCGAGGTCGAGGTCGCGCCAGAGCGCCGCCAGCGCCACGCACCGGTACATCGCCCCCGAATCGAGATACGTGAAGCCGAGCTCGCCGGCGACGGCGCGCGCGACCGTTGACTTTCCGGCCCCGGCGGGGCCGTCGATCGCGATCACCATGCCCGCAGCGTATTCAGCGGCTGTACAGGGAGGCGAGGTCCTGCTCGAAGCCGGGATAGCTGATGCCGGCGGCATCCATGCCGATCACCTCGACGCCCTCCCTCGAGGCGAGGCCGGCGACGGCGCCCAGCATCGCGATCCGGTGGTCGCCGTGGGAGTTGATCGTGCCGCCGCGGAGGCCGCCGGTGCCTTCGATGACCATCCCGTCCTCGGTCGGCTCGACGTGGCCGCCCAGCGCCCGCAGCGCCGCCGTCACCGTCTCGATCCGGTCGGACTCCTTGCGGCGCAGCTCCTCGGCGTCGCGGATGACCGTCGTCCCCTCGGCGAAGCAGGCGGCGAGAGCGACCAGCGGCAGCTCGTCGATCGCCAGCGGCACCTCGGCACCGCCGACCTCGGTGCCCCGCAGTGGCCCCGAGCGGGCCCGCAGGCGGGCGATCGGCTCACCCGGCCCCACGGGCTCCCCGTCCCGTTCGATCTCCGCGCCCATCCGCTCGAGGATCGCCAACAGGCCGATGCGCGTGGGGTTGATGCCGATCCCTTCCAGCGCCACGTCGCTGCCCTCGACCAGCAGCGCCGCTACGAGGAAAAAGGCGGCCGAGGAGATGTCAGCGGGGACGAGGATCGAGCTCCACTCGAGCCGCTCCGCCGGCCGCAGCACCACGGCGTCGCCATCACGCCCGATCGAGGCGCCGGCGGCCGCCAGCATCCGCTCCGTGTGGTCGCGACTCGGCAGCGGCTCGACCACCCGCGTCTCGCCCTCGGCGAGGAGTCCGGCGAAGAGCAGGCACGACTTCACCTGGGCGCTGGCGATCGGCATCTCGTAGGTGATGCCGCGCAGCGGCGCTCCCTCGATCTGTAGCGGCGGCAAGCGGTCCTCGCGGCAGCTCAGCCGCGCGCCCATCTGCCGCAGCGGAACGGCGATCCGGTCGACGGGGCGGCGGCGGATCGAGTCGTCTCCGTCGAGCAGCCAGCGTCCCCCTTCCTGTCCCGCCAGCCAGCCGGGCAGCAACCGCAGAAGGGTGCCCGCGTTGCCCACGTCGATCGTCGCCGGCCGCGGCCCCCGCAACCCGACGCCCTGGATCCGCACGCCCAGGCTCGGCGCCACCCGCAGGTCTGGCGGCAGGCCCTGCAGGCCCGACCCCACGGTCAGCCAGGAGACCTGTGGCGCGAAGGACACCTCAGCCCCCAGCGCGGCGACCGCCGCCAGGGTCGAGCGCGTGTCGGCGGCATCGAGGAACGCGGTGATCTCGGTTTCCCCCTCCCCCATCGCCGCGATCAGGGCGGCGCGGTGGGAGATCGACTTGTCCGAGGGCGGTCGCAGCCAGCCGCGCAGCGGCCCGGAGGGAGCGAAGCGGGTCATCGGGGCGAGCTTATTCGGCGCTCTCGAGCACCGTCACCGCGTGGCCGAGCCCGCGCACGAGCTCCGCCGCCCTCGCCGCCTGCTCCTCGCCCCCGACCCAGAGCGAGACCGCGCCCGAGGTCATGTCCGGCGCCGGGTGCAACGCCATGTCCTCGATGTTGACCCCGGCCTCGCCGAGGGCCAGCGCCAGCTCGGCGATCGTCCCCGGCTTGTTGGAGACGACGATCCGCAGCTCCCGCAGCGGCCCCGCCTCCGACTCGGCTTCGAGCAGGCGACGGCGGGCCTCGCCGGCGGTGCCGTGCCAGGCCGCGAGGGCCTCGCGGTCGCCGCCGCGGATCAGCTCCGCCGCCTCGCGCAGGCGCGCCGCGACCGAGTCGACCGACTCGGCGACCGCGTCGCGGTTGCTGGCGAAGATGTCGGCCCAGATCGCCGGGTTGGAGCCGGCGACCCGGGTCGCGTCGCGGAAGCTCGGGCCGACGTCGGGAAGTCGCTCGGAGCCCTCGGTCAGCGACTCGGCCGCCTCGGCGGCGAGGGCGTTGGCGAGGACGTGCGGCAGGTGGCTGACCGTCGCCATCAGCTGGTCGTGGCCGCGCGGGTCGATTGCCTGCGGCCGGGCCCCCAGACCCGTCAGCGCCCGCTGCAGGCGGTCGTAGTGGAGGCCGCTGACCTGCTCTGTCGGGGTCAGGTACCAGCGCGCCCCCTCGAAGAGGTCGGCGCGGGCGTTCTCGACCCCGGCGGTCTCGGCTCCGGCCAGCGGATGGCCGCCGATGAAGCGCTCGTCGCCGCCGACCGCCGCGACCAGCTCCCCCTTGGTGGAGCCGACGTCGGTGACGACCGCCTCGGGACCGCTGGCGGCGAGCGCCTCGCGCGCCTGCTCGGGCAGCGCCGCCACCGGGCCGGCGCAGAAGACCAGGTCGGCCTCGGCGCAGGCCTCGGCGAGCGAGCCGGCGCGGTCGATCGCCCCCAGCTCGACCGCGCGCCGCAGCCGCTCGGGGCTGCGCCCGCAGCCGACCACCTCGGCGTCCAGCCGCTGTCGCGCGGCAAGCCCGATCGAGCCTCCGATCAGGCCCACCCCGAGGACAGCGATCTTCATCTGGAAGCGGGCACCTTCATGAACCGCGCCGTGCCTCCACCGCGGACGCGAACCGCTCCAGGGCCGAGACCGTGTCCTCCCAGTCGATGCAGGCATCCGTAATCGACTGCCCGTAGGTCAGCTCCTCGCCGGGCACCAGGTTCTGGCGCCCCTCGACCAGGAAGGACTCGAGCATCACGCCGACGATCGCCTTGTTGCCGTCGGCCACCTGGTCGGCGATGTCGCCGGCCGCGAAGAACTGCTTTTCCGGGTCCTTGCCGCTGTTGTCGTGGGAAGCGTCGATCACGAGCCGCTCGGGCAGGCCGGCGATGCCGAGGGTGACGAGCGCGTCTTCGACCTCCGGCGGGTAGTAGTTGGGCTCGCCGTGGCCGCCGCGGAGGATGACGTGGCAGTCGGGGTTGCCGGTCGTGTGCAGGATCGCCGGCTGGCCGGCGTCGTCGATCCCGGCGAAGGCGTGCGAGGCCGCCGCCGCTCGCACCGCGTCGACGGCGATCTGGATGTTGCCGTCGGTGCGGTTCTTGAAGCCGATCGGCATCGAGAGGCCGGAGGAGAGCTGGCGGTGCGTCTGGCTCTCCGAGGTGCGCGCCCCGATCGCCCCCCAGGCGACGCAGTCGGCGATGTACTGCGGCGTGATCGGGTCAAGGAACTCGCAGCCCGTCGGCAGCCCGGTGTCGAGGACTTCCAGCAGCAGCTTGCGGGCGATCCGCAGGCCGGCGTTGACGTCGCCGCTTTCGTCCAGGTGCGGGTCGTTGATCAGCCCCTTCCAGCCGGTCGTCGTCCGCGGCTTCTCGAAGTAGACGCGCATCACGACCAGCAGCTCCTCGCGCAGGTGCCGCGCCGTCGCGCTCAGCTTCGTCGCGTACTCCATCGCCGCTTTCGGATCGTGGACGCTGCAGGGCCCGACCACGACCATCAAACGCGGGTCCTTCCCCTGCAGGACGTCGCGCACTTCTTCGCGCCCGCGAACGACCGCTTTCGCCCGTGCTTCGCCGAGTGGCAGCTCCCCGAGCAGCTTTTCCGGCGGCACGAGCTCGACGATTTTCGCGATCCGCTGATCGCGGACGCCGTCTCGTTTAGCCCCCTCCATACCGATGAACATTTTGCCTTCGCCTTTCTCCAAACTAAGGAAATCGTACTTTCTGGTTGCCGGCTGCCGGTTTGGACGGCGCCCACGCAACCGCGAGCTGAGACTGGCGCCCGGCCGGAAGATCTGGTCTTCGCACGGCGCTCATCGCCGGGCCGAACGCCTAGCTAAATCGCCAATAGGTGAGGGAGCCGTGCGCGACGGCCGCGTCGTGCGCAGCGGTGCCGGTCGCGGATGTGGCCTTGTCCAACCTCACGATCTTGAGGTTGTATCACGGGCACCGCTTTAGTCAAGTATTTCCGATAGGCCACGCAGGAAGCGTTCGTTCTCCTCGGCGGTGCCGTAGCTGACGCGGATGTAGCCGGGGCCGCCGAGGGCCTTGCCGGGGCGGACGGCGACGTCGCGCTCGGCGAGGCCGGCGAGGACCACGGCTTCGTCGGCCTCGCCGAGGTCGATCCAGGAGAAGTTGGCGTGGGTGTCCGAGGTGGTGAGGCCGAGACCCTGAAGGCCCTCCTCGACGACGAGCCGGGCCGCGATCGTGCCCTCGACCCGCCGCAGGACGTCGTCCTGGTGCAGGATCGCCTCCGCCCCGGCCGCCTGGGCGAGGGCGTTGACGCTGAAGGGCTGGCGGACGGCGTCGACGGCGGCGCGGAACTTCGGCGAGCCGATCGCGTAGCCGACCCGCAGCCCGGCGAGCCCGTAGCACTTGCTGAAGGTGCGGAGGACGACCAGGTTCGGGAAGTCGGCGAGCAGGTCGAGGGTCGCGTCGGGATCGTCGTGGGCCTGGAACTCGACGTAGGCCTCGTCGAGGATGACGGTGACGTGGGTCGGGATCTCCTCGACAAAGGCGGCGATCTCGGCCGCCGGGACATGCGTCGCGGTCGGGTTGTTGGGGTTGCAGACGATCAGCAGCTGGGTCGCCGCCGTCACCTGGGCGGCCATCGCGTCGAGGTCGTGGACGTCGCCCTCGGCGAGCGGCACCCGGACCTCGCGGGCGCCGGTCAGCGCCGGCAAATACGGGTACATCGAGAAGGACGGCCAGGCGTAGACGATCTCGGCCCCGGGCTCGCAGAGCGCCTCGGCGGCGGCGAGCAGGATCTCGCAGGAGCCGTTAGCAACGGCGACGCGGCCCGGCTCGGTCTCATACCGCTCGGCGAGGCGGCGGCGCAACAGCGTCGCGTCTGGGTCCGGGTAGCGATTCATCGCCGTCGCCGTCGCCTGGATCGCCTCGACCACCCGCGGGTGCGGCGGGAACGGCGACTCGTTGGAGGCGAGCTGGGCGATGTTGCCCGAGGCGATCGCCTCGGGCGCCTGCCCGGTCGGGACCCCGGCCTGGTAGCCCGGCATGCGGGCGAGCTTCTCAGCGAAGGTGATCGTCATCGCCGCCGGATTGTGACGGAAGCAGTAGCGGCGGCCCTACTGGGCGGCCTCGAGGTCGGTCCGCAGCTTCTGCGCCTCCCCCACGTACACGTGGGCGGGCTCGTGGCCGGCCGGCGCGTAGAAGTGCAGCATCACCCGGATCACCCGAGGCATCGACCGCGGCACCGGAATCTCGCGGCAGCACATCAGCGGCACCGTTGTCAGCCCCAAATCGCGCGCCGCCACCGCCGGGAACTCCGCGTCGAGGTCCTCGGTCGTCGTGAACAGGCAACTGACCATCGCCTCCGGCTCGAGCCGGTTGCGCTCGATCAGCGCCCGCATCAGCTCCCCGGTCGCCGAGAGGATCGCGGCGGGCTCGTTGGCCTCGGCCTGCACCGCACCGCGGACCGCGTAGAGGCGCTCCTGTGGCCCCTCGTAACGCCCCCGCTCACTGTCGCCGTTCTGGCTCACAGACCGCATCTTTCCAGAGCGCGGGGGGGCGAAACCGCCAGCGGTGGGACTTATTGACCCATGCGGTCCAAAACTCCCACCGATCGGAGAGAGATCCTCGCGCGGCTCGCCGCTGCCCAGCATGGCGTCGCGAGTCGGCGCCAACTTCGGAGCATCGGCTTCACGGATCGTGAAATCGCCCGCGCCGTGGAGGCCCGACGCCTGCATCGCGTCTTTCGTAGGGTCTACGCCATCGGCTATCGAAGCGTGAATGAGCGAGGGCGACCCCTGGCCGCGGCGCTGGCGAGCGGCGAGGGAGCGGTGACCTCTCATCGCAGCGCTGGTGCTCTCCTCCGGCTCCTCGATGGAGGGCCGGCTGTCATCGACGTGATTGCGCCAGGTGAACGTGGCCGGGGAATCGACGGCATCCGCTTCCACCGCGTGCGGCCGCCACGATCTGACGAGGTCGGGACGGTCGCCGGCATCCCCTGCACGAGCCCGGCTCGGACGCTGGTGGACCTGGCCGGCACCGTCGGCGACCGAACGCTGCGGAGCTGCTTCGAGCGGGCGGCGCAGCGGCGCCTGCTCGACGTCCCGGCAATCGAGCGATCGATGGATCCCGGCCGGCGCGGGATCGGCTCGCTGCGGGCCTTGGTCGACGAATGGCGCCAGGCGGCGCCCCTGGCGAAGAAAGGCCGCCTCAAGAGCCCGCTCGAGGCGAAGGTGCTGCCCCTGCTCCTCTCGCGTGACCTCCCTACCCCACTCCTCAACGCTCCCGTCCCGATCGCCAACGGCCGCATTGAGGTGGACTTCCTCTGGCCCAGCCACCGCTTCGTCGTCGAGGCCGACAGCCGCGCCTTCCACTCAACCCCGCTCGCCTTCGAGCGCGACCGCTGGCGGGACCGAGAACTCCTCCGCGCGGACTACACCACCTACCGCGTCACCCACCATGAAGCCGAACGCGAAGCCGCCGCCGTGGCGGACACCATCGCGGGAACTCTGGCGCGGTTGACAGGGGCCGCCTCACCCTCCCACCCAGCAAAGTAGGAGGGTGAGGCGGCCCCTACCGAGAGGCTTCTCGAAGCTGGGCGACCTCTCCATCCGAGAGCCGCCGCGCCTTGCCCTCGGGGAGATTGCCTAGGCGCAGAGGCCCAAAAGAGGTCCGCCGCAGCGCCACCACCCGGTTCCCCACGGCCTCGATCATCCGCCGCACCTGGCGGTTGCGGCCTTCGCGGAGGACGATCTCGATCTCGCGCTTATCGAGACGGCGCACCTGGGCGGGCGCGGTCGGCCCGTCCTCGAGCTCGACGCCTTTGCGCAGCCGGTCCAAGTCGCGATCGGCGATCGGCTCGCGCAGCCGCGCCCGGTAGGCCTTCGGCACTTCGTAGCGGGGATGGGTGAGCTGGTTGGCGAGCTCGCCGTCGTTGGTCAGCAGCAGCAGGCCGGTGGTGTCGGCGTCGAGGCGGCCGACGGGATAGAGCCGCGCCTGCGTTTGGACCAGCGAGACGACGGCCGGGCGGCTGCCCGGCTCCCGCGCCGTCGAGACGACCCCGGCCGGCTTGTTGACCGCCCAGACCTCACGCGCCTCCGCCGCCACCGGGGCGCCGTTGACCCGGACGTCGTCGCCCCCACCGACGTCCCGCGCCGGGTCCGTGACCACCTCGCCGCCGACGGTCACCACCCCCTTGGCAATGATCTCCTCCGCCTTCCTCCTAGAGGCGACACCCCCGTGAGCGAGGAACTTCACCAACCTCACGAGAGGGGCGAGAAGGGTCCCGGAGGAACCTCCCCAAATCTGTGACGGAGGGACCCCCCTCGCCCCTCCCCCATCACTCCGCCCGCTGTTCCCCCGCCTTCAGCAGGCGCTCGCGCAGCTCACGCTCGTCCTCCGGGCTGGGGTCGAACTTGGAGGGGTCGGGCAGCTGGTCGAGGCCGCTGAGGCCGAAGAGGCGCTCGAAGAGCTCGGTCGTCTTGAAGATCGCCGCCCCGAACTGGGAACGGCCCGACTCTTCGATCAGGCCGCGCTCGGCGAGGCTGGTCACCCCCGACTCGGAGCTGACGCCGCGGATGCGGGCGATCTCCGGCCGCGTCACCGGCTGCAGGTAGGCGACGATCGCCAGGGTCTCCGCCTGGGCCTGGGTCAGCGGCGGCGTCCGCGGCTTCGCCAGCAGGCGCCGCGCCGCCTCCTCGCTGCCGGGATCGCTCGCGAGGCTGAAGCCACCGGAGACCTCGCGCAGGACGACACCGCGCCTGCCCTCGGCGAGGTCCTCGCGCAGCAGCTCGATCGCCTCTTCGATCTGGCCCTCGCTCGCCTGCGTCGCCTCGGCCAGGTCGCGGGCCGAGACCGGTTGCGGCGAGAGGAAGAGCAGCGCCTCGACGGTGCGGGAGAGGTCGCTCACGCGCCCTTGTTGACTCCGGTCGGCGCCACCTTCTTGACCCGGATCGGGCCGAAGCACTCGCCCTGCTCCCAGGTCACCTCGCCCTTGCGGTAGAGCTCGAGCATCGCGAAGACGGTGACCGCCTGGGTGAGCCGGTCCTCGCCGCCGAACTCCTCGTCGAAGTCGAAGTCCTTGCGGCCCAGCAGCGCGTCGCGCACCGCCCGCAGCCGCCGTTCCAGCGAGACCGTCGGCCGGATGTGGCTGATGTCGACGTCGGGCGGCTCGGTCAGCAGGTCGCCGAGGGCGGTGCCGAGCTGGTCGGGGTCGTAGACCGCGCTCGCCGCCTCGACCGCGACCCGGCGCAGCTCCGGCGGCAGCGGCGCCGAGCGGTAGAGGTAGCCGCGCTGGGACTCGAAGCGCTCGGCCAGCTCCGCCGAGGCGTCGCGGTAGCGCCGGTACTCGAGCATCCGCGCGATCAGCTCCTCGACCGCCTCCTCGGGTTTCAGCTCGTCCAGATCTTCCTCGGGGCTGGGGAGCATCAGTCGCGACTTCAGCTCCAACAGGGCGGCGATGAGGACGAGGAACTCGGTCGCCACCTCCAGCTCCAGCTCGCCCTCGCGCTCGAGGTGCTCGACGTAGGCGACGACGACCTCGCCCAGCTGCAGGTCCAGGAGGCTGATCTCCTCGCGCAGGACGACCGCCATCAGCAGGTCGAAGGGCCCGGCGAAGACGTCGAGGTCGAGATCGAGGTCGAGATCGGCGACGGCCATCCCGAAGGAGACTAGAGGCGGACTGGGACGGGCGTGCGGGCTTTTCCAGCTATTTAGGCGGAGCCGAGCCGTAGCCCATGCGCTCGCGCACGTCGGCGACGACCGGGGCGGCGATGGCGCGCGCCTTCTCGGCGCCGATCCCGAGGATTCGCTCCAGCTCGGCCTCGTCGGGGCGCAGCCCCTCGTAGCGCTCGCGGACCGGCGCCAGGAGCTCGACGACGCCCTCGGCGACCGCCTTCTTGAAGTCGCCGTAGCCGGCGCCCGCGAACTCGCTCTCGACCTGCGCCTGGTCGACCCCGCGGGCGACGGCGAGGATGTCGATCAGGTTGGTGATCCCCGGCTTCTCCGGCGAGCGGACGACCTCGCGGCCCGAGTCGGTCACCGCCGAGCCGAACTTCTTGCGGATCGCGTCGGGCTCCTCGAGGACGAGGACCGTCCCCTGCGGGGTGCCGCCGGTGGTCGACATCTTCCGCTCCGGCTCCTGCAGGTCCATGATCCGCGCGCCGACCTCGGGAATCCGCAGCTCCGGCACCACCAGGGCGTCCCCGAAGCGGGCGTTGAAGCGGCGGGCGATCTCCCGCATCAGCTCCACGTGCTGGCGCTGGTCGTCGCCGACCGGCACCTCCGTGGCCCGGTAGGCGAGGACGTCGGCGGCCATCAGCACCGGGTAGTAGAAGAGCGCGGCGGAGGCCAGTTCCCGGTCCTTGCCGACCTTTTCCTTGAACTGCGTCATCCGATTGAGGTCGCCGTGCGAGGTGACCGCGGAGAGCAGCCAGGTCAGCTCGCTGTGCTCCTGGACGTCGGACTGGCGGAAGAGGATGCAGCGCTCGGGGTCGAGGCCGGCGGCGAGGAGGATCGCGGCGGTGTCGTAGACGCGCTCGCGCAGTTCGACCGGGTCGTAGGGGACCGAGATCGCGTGCAGGTCGACGATGCAGAAGATCGCCGGCTCCCCCCGCTCCTGGCCCTCGACGTACTGCCGGATCGCCCCGATGTAGTTGCCGAGGTGCTTGCGCCCGGTCGGCTGGATGCCCGAGAAGATGATCGGCTTCGACACGGGCGGCAGACTAATGCCCGCACTCGCCGGCGGTCGCCGTGGCGGTTGCCGGCACGACCGCTTCGCGCCGCCGCGGGTTCTCGATCCCCACCCCGGAGGCGATGCCGCCGAGGATCATCAGCACCGCGGCGATCCCGACGCCGAGGTGGAAGGCCTCGGTCGAGGCGTCGGCGGAGGCGGCGTCGAGGCGCCGCGCTTCGGCGGCGGCGAGGTCTTCGGTGTCCGGAACGGCCAGCGGCTGCGCCTTGGCCTCGTCGACGATCCCGGCCGCCTCGCCGCCCAGCGGCCGGTCGCCGAGGTTGGCGTCGAGGACCGAGCCGAAGTGGGCGGAGATGACGGCGCCGAGGACGGCGATCGCCAGCAGCCCGGCCACCCGGGAGACGCCGTTGTTGATCCCCGAGGCGATGCCGACGTGGCGTTCCTCGACCGAGTCGAGCACGGTCGCGGTCAGCGGCGCCACCGTCGCCGAGAGGCCGAGGCCGAAGACGAGGATCGCGGGCAGGACGTCGGTGACGTAGTCGGCGTCGGAGCCGATACGCAGCATCAGGAAGAGGCCGAGGCCGCCGACGATCGGGCCGAGGGTCATCGGCAGCCGCGGCCCGGTGCCCGAGGCGACGCGGCCGAAGCGCGGCGAGAGCAAGAACAGCAGCACCGAGATCGGCGTCGTCGCGAACCCCGCCTCCAGCGGCGAGTACCCGGCGACCTGCTGGAGGAAGAGGCCGACGAAGAAGAGGCCGCCGATCAGGCCGGCGTAGGCGGTCAGCGTGGTCAGGTTGGCGATCGCGAAGTTGCGGATGCGGAAGAGGCCGAGGTCCATCATCGGATGGCGGGCGCGCGCCTCGCGGAGGACGAAGAGGGCGAAGGAGACGATGCCGAGGAGGAGCGGCACCCAGACCATCGGGTCGCTCCAGCCGCGGGTCGGCTGTTCGATCAGCGCGTAGACCGGGCCGCCGAGGCCGATCGCCGAGAGCGCGATCCCGCCCCAGTCGATGCCGCGGAAGGCGTCGGGGTCGCGGCTCTCCTCGACCGAGTGCAGGGTCAGCGCCACCGTCGCCGCGATCAGCGGCAGGTTGACCCAGAAGATCGCCCGCCAGGAGGTGAGCTCGATCAGGCCGCCGCCGCCGGCCGGGCCGAAGACGGTCGCGATCCCGGTCCAGGCGGTCCAGGTGCCGACCGCCTTGCCGCGCGCCTCGCCCTCGAAGGTGGCGGCGACGATCGCCAGCGAGCCGGGGACGAGGAGGGCGCCGGCGACCCCCTGCAGGGCGCGGGCGGCGACGAGAAACTCGACCGTAGGGGCGATCGCGCAGAGCGCCGAGGTGGCGCCGAAGGCGACCAGCCCGATCACGAAGATGCGCCGCCGCCCGAACTGGTCGCCGAGCGAGCCGCCGACGAGGAGCAGCGAGACCAGGGTCAGCATGTAGGCCTCGACCACCCACTGCTGGCCGGCGAGGTCGGCGTCGAGCCCTTCGCTGATCGCCGGCAGGGCGACGTTGACCACGGTGCTGTCGAGGAAGACGACCGTGGAGCCGAGGATCGTCGCGACCAGGGTCAGCAGCTGGCGTCGGGGCACCGGACGAGTCTAGGCGGGGGATGCGGTCGGCTGGGACCTCTGGAGGCCGCTCGCGCGTATAGAAGGCATGAGAAAGACCTCGGCCACGATCGCGGTGCTGCTGGCGGCTCTACTCGCCGCCGTCCAGGCGCCGGTCGCGAGCGGCGACGGCTTCGGCGTCCTCGGCGCCGCAGCGAGCGTGGAAGACCCGCCCTACCGCTACGTCGCCCTGGCGCCGCGGACGCGCCACCGGCTCACCGTCGTCGAGATGATCGACCTGAGGGACTCGACGATCGACCGCTGGTGGCACCTTCGCGGCAGCTGGTACATCCCGGCCGTCGCCTACGACCGCAGTCCCGGCGGGCTATCGGCCGACGGCGGCACCCTCGTCCTCGTCACCTTCCCCCGCTCCTACCCGCCGCAGCGGACGCGGCTCGCGATCCTCGACACGCGGCTCTTCCTGCGCCACCCGACGCGGGGCCGGCAGCGGCCGCGCCACGCGATCCGCCGCCTCGAGCTCCCGGGGGCGTTCAGCTTCGACGCGATCTCCCCCGACGGCTCGCGGGTCTACCTGATCCAGAACTTCTACCGCGGGGCGCGGCTCACTCGCTACGAGGTGCGGGCGCTGGACGTGGCAAGCGGGCGGCTGCTACCGGCGCCGATCGTCGATCCCGAGGAGCCGGACGAGCGGATGCAGGGCTCCCCGGTCGATCGCGTCAGCAGCCCCGACGGGCGCTGGGCGTACACCCTCTATACCGGCTCCGAGGAGCGCTTCGTCCACGCCCTGGACACCGTCCGCGGCCGCGCCGTCTGCGTCGACCTGCCCCAGCTCGAGGACCTGCGCGAACCCTTCCAGCTGCGGCTGAGGCTCGCCGCCGGGGGCCGCAAGATCCTCGTCTCCAGCCGCGACACCAAGGATGCCCCGGTCTCGCCGCTGCTCGAGATCGACACCGAGACCTTCGCGGTGCGGCAGCACCTGTGGTTCCAGTTCCGCAGCGCGGCGATGTTCGGCTCGGTGTTCTGATGGGGGCGCTGCTGGCGATGCTCGCCCTGCTGGCGCCGGCGCCGCCAGACGCCGGAGGGGACCTGCTCGCCTTCGCCCGCACTCCCCGCGGCCCCGGCAACCTGCTCGCCCGCTACGAGGTGATCGGCCACTCGAGCGCCGGCCGCCCGATCGAGCTGCGCCAGTCCGGCGACCCGAAGTGGAGCGGCGAGCTGCTCGTCTTCGGCTGCGTCCACGGCGACGAGTGCGCCGCCGAGACGATCGAACCCACCTCGGCGCTGAGCGCCGGCTGCCCCGACCCCAGTGCCGACATCTACCTCGTCCCCGACCTCAACCCCGACGGGGAGCAGGCCGGCTCGCGCCTCAACGCCCGCGGCGTCGACCTCAACCGCAACTTCCCCTCGGAGTGGAAGCCGATCGGCGAGCCCTGGAGCCCCCAGTACTCGGGCCCGCGCCCGTTCTCGGAGCCGGAGACGCGCCTCGCCGCGCGGGTGATCCGGGCGCTGCGGCCGGCGGCGACGATCTGGCTCCACCAGCACCGCGGGTCGCGGCCCTTCGTCCGCGCCTGGGGACAAAGCATCGCCGGCGCCCGCCAGTTCGCCCGCCTGGCGCGGATGCCCTTCCGCGCGATCCGCTGGCCGGCCGGGACGGCGCCGAACTGGCAGAACCACAACTTCCGCGGCGCCGCCTTCGTCGTCGAGCTGCCGCCGGGGCAGGCGGGGCCGAGGATGCGCGAGCGGCTGAGCAAGGCGATCGTGCGGATGGGCCGATGGGTGCGAGAAGATTGAGATGTCCGATGGGGGTGGCGCTTGGGAAGTGAGAGCGGTGCGGAGGAGCGGCGGCTCGTCCGCGAAGCCCAGGCCGGTTCGAGCGCGGCGATGGCCGAGCTCTACTCGCTGCACTGGCGGCGCGCCTACCGCGCCGCCTACCTCGTCGTGCACGACGCGGCGGCGGCCGAGGACGTCGCCCAGGACGCCTTCCTCGCCGCCGTCGACGCCCTCGACCGCTTCGACCGGCGCCGGCCCTTCGCCCCCTGGCTGCACCGGATCGTCGTCAACCGGGCCCTCGACTGGGCGCGGCGGGAGAGCCTGCGGCGGCGGGTCGCGCGGGAGGAGTCGGTCTTCGAGCCGCTGCCGCCCCCGGAGGAGGTCGGCGGCGAGATGATCGCGGCGCTGAAGGAGCTGCCGGCCGAGCAGCGGGCGGTGGTCGTCCTGCGGCACCTGCTCGAGTACACGCCCGGGGAGATCGCCTCGATGCTGGACCTGCCACGGGGGACCGTCAACTCGCGCCTGCGCCGCGGCCTCGACCGCCTGCGCACCGCGGCGGAGGCAGAGGTCGCGATGGAGGAGCGGCGATGAGGCGCGACGGCCTCGGCGAGGCGCTGCGGGGGGCGCCGATCGCGATCCCGGACGACGCCGAGGAGCGCGGGCTGCGGGTCGTGGAAGCGGCCTACGCGGAGCGCGAAGCCCCGGCACGGAGCCGCCTCGAAAGCCGCCGACCCCTCCCCCGCCTCGCCCTCGCCCTGGCACTGGCGACGCTGCTCGCCGCCCTGCTGCTCTCGCCGGCCGGGGCGGCCGTCCGCGACTGGGTCGACGACGCCTTCACCGCCTCGACGCCGAAGCCCGAGCCGACCCTCGCCGAGATCCCGGGCGGCGGCCGGCTCCTGGTCGAGAGCGCGGCCGGCCCCTGGGTCGTCCAGCCCGACGGCTCGCGTCGCCTGCTCGGCGGCTACGAAGAAGCGACCTGGTCGCCGCACGGCCTCTTCGTCGCCGCCGCCGACGGTCGCACTCTCAGCGCGGTCGAGCCCGACGGCACCCCCCGCTGGTCGTTCACCGCGCCCGCCAGGGTCGCCGACCCGCGCTGGGCACCCTCGCCCGGGGAACGGATCGCCTACCGCTCGGGCAGGGCGCTGCGGGTGATCGCCGGCGACGGCACCGGCGAGCGGGCGCTGGCGCCGCAAACCGCTCCGATCGCACCGGCCTGGTCTCCGTTCGGCGACCCGAGCCTCGCCTATGTCTCGGCGGCGGGGGCGCTGCGGATCGTCGACAGCGAGAGCGGCGAGAGGCTCGCCGCCGCCCCCGGCTTGCCGGAGATCGCCGAGATGGAATGGGGCGCCGGCGGCACCGCCATCCTCGAAACCTCGCCGCGGGCGCTGCGCCTGCGTCAGGTGCGGGCCGGCAAGCTCTCACCGGGCCCGGCGCTGGACGCGGGCCGGATGCTGGCGGTCCCCCCGGGGGCCGACCTGGTCGACGCCGCGCTGGCGCCGCGGCGCCAGGCGGTGGCCGCCGTGCTGACGCACTGGCGGGACGCGGGCACCAGCAGCTCGGTCGTCGTCTACGGGCCGGCCGGCGGGCGGCAGCGTCTGCTCACCGTCCCCGGCAGCCTCGGCGAAGTCGCCTGGTCTCCCGACGGGGAGCGGCTGCTCGTCGCCTGGCCCTACGCGAACCAGTGGCTCTTCCTCCCGGTCGGCAAGGGCCAGGGGCGGGCGGTGGCCAACGTCTCGAACGCCTTCGCGCCGGGCGGCGGCGTCGCCTCCTTCCCCCGCGTCGAAGGCTGGTGCTGCCGCCCTTAGGGCTCGCGCAGCTGGGCCGCGGGAGTGAAGAAGTTGCGGTACGCGAGCAGGGTGGCGGTGAGGGCGGAGATCGAGACGCTGCCGAGCAGGGTGTAGAGGAGGATCAGCTGCAGCCGGACGGCGTCGGTCGGGCTGGCGCCGGCCAGCAGCATCCCGACCATCGTCCCCGGGAAGAAGATCAGGCCGGTGGTCTTGGTCGAGTCGACGAGGGCGATCATCCCCGAGCGCAGCGCCCGGCGGACGGTCGGCGCCGCGGCTTCGCGGGCGGTGGCTCCGAGCGCCAGCGTCGCCTCGATCCGCGCCCGCGCGTCGGCCATCTCGTCGCCGAGCCGGTTGAGGGCGACGGCGCTCGCCGTCATCGCGTTGCCGATCACCATGCCGCCGACGGGGACCAGGTAGCGCGGGGTCGGGTCGAAAATGCCCAGCGCGACGACGAGCCCGAGCGTGCCGGCGCCCGCCAGCGCCAGCGCGATCAGCAGCGGGCCGAAGGAGCCCGGGACCTTGTCGGCACGGTGGCGGGCGGTGATCGCGCCGAAGAAGACCATCACCGCCAGCAGCAGGAAGACCAGCCAGATCGTGTCGGCCTCGAAGATCAGCTTGATCGCGTAGCCGACCAGGGTCAGCTGGACGATCGAACGGGCGGTGGCGACGGCGATGTCGCGCTCGAGGTCGGCCCGCTGCCAGAAGGAGATCGCCGCCGCCAGCGCGACCAGCGCCAGCGAGGCGGCGACCTGCCAGAGCTCGACGTGGATCGAGGTCGTGCTCACGGCATCTCCAGCACGCGGTCGCCGAGGCGGCGCGCCTGCTCGGGGTCGTGGCTGACGAGGACGATCGAGAGGTCGGACTCGCGCCGCAGCTGCGCCAGGGTCGCCTCGATCGCGTCGCGGGCGGCGTGGTCGAGCGCCGAGGTCGGCTCGTCGAGGAGGAGGACGGCGGGCCGCTGGGCGAGCGCCCGCGCCAGCATCGCCCGCTGCTGCTCGCCGACCGAGAGCTTCGTTACGTCGCGCTCGGCGAAGCTCGGGTCGAGCCCGGCCCGCGCCAGCGTTCCCTCGACGTCGAGTCGCTCGCCGGCGAGGTCGGCCGCGTAGCGCAGGTTCGACTCGACGGTGCCCTCGAGCAGCGCCGGCAGCTGCGGCACCAGCGAGACCTCGCGGCGCAGCGCCAGCGGCTCGTAGGAGTCGAGCGGCCGGCCGCGGTAGGAGATCGCGCCGCGGTCGGGGTCGGCGAGCCGGTTCAGCAGCCGCAGCAGCGTCGACTTGCCGGCGCCGGAGGGGCCGACGATCGCCGTCGCGCCGGCGGGAATCTCGGCGCCGAAGGACTCGAGGACCGAGCGGCCACCGCGGTCGAGGCCGACGTCTCGTAGCTCGAACAGCACCAAAACGCAAGATAGTTGCCGAAGCCTTCGGCTTATGTCTTAAGAGCGAGTTCGGCTGGAACAATCCGGGTAGGAGATTTCTGCGTATGGCGAGAGCAATTTGGAGCGGGACGATCAGCTTTGGGCTACTGAACGTGCCCGTGCGCCTCTTCAGCGCCGTCGCCCGCCGCAACATCGCCCTGCGCGAGATTCGCGAGTCCGACAGCGCCCGTATCAAACACCGCCGCGTCGCCGAAGGGACCGACGAGGAGGTTCCCTACGAGAACATCGTCAAGGCCTACGAGCTCTCCCCCGGCCAGTACGTGCCGCTGAGCAAAGACGAGATGGCGGCGATGGCGCCGGAGAAGACCCGCGCGATCGACGTCCAGGACTTCGTCGACATCGAGGAAATCGACCCGATGTACTTCGACAGCCCCTACTACCTCGGCCCCGCCGAAGGCGCCGAGAAGGCCTACTCGCTGCTCGCCGCGGCGATGGAAAGCAGCGGCAAGGCGGCGATCGCCCGCTTCGTCTTCCGCAACAAAGAGCACCTGGCGGCGCTGCGCGCCTCCGACGGGGTGCTGACGCTGACGACGATGCGCTTCCACGACGAGGTCGTGCCTCCCTCCGACCTCGACGACTCCCTTCCCGACAAGAAGCCGAAAGTCGCCAAGCGCGAGCGGGAGATGGCCGAGCAGCTGATCAAATCGCTCAGCACCGATTTCGACCCGGGTGCCTACCGCGACGAGTACCGCGAGCAGCTGCTGGCGCTGATCGAACGCAAGGCCGAAGGCAAAGAGATCGTCGCGCCCGAAGCCGAGGCGCCGAAAGCGACCAAAGCCCCCGACCTGATGGCCGCGCTCGAGGAGAGCATCGCCGCGGTCAAAGGCAACGGCAACGAGAAAGCGGCGAAGGCGAAACCGAAAGCCAAAGCCGCCAAGAAGAGCAAAGCGAAAGCGAAAAGCTCTTCCAAAGCCAAATCCAAAGCCAAAGCCTCGAAATAGGCTCCTAAGCCGTGGGCGAGACGCGGCAGGTCGAGGTCGAGGGCAAGGAACTGCGGCTGACCAACCTCGACAAGGTCCTATACCCGCAGGCCGGGTTCACGAAGGGCGAGATGGTCGACTACTACGCCAAGGTGGCGCCGGCGATCGTCCCCCACCTGAGCGGCCGGGCGGTGACGCTGCGGCGATTCCCGGAAGGGGTCGAGGACCTCGACTCGGCCTTCTTCGAGAAGCGTTGCCCGAAACACCGGCCGAAATGGGTGAAGACGACGCGGGTCCAGGCGGGGCCGAACGCGGGGAAAATCGACTTCTGCGTCTGCGACGGCCTGCCGACCCTGGTCTGGATGGCGCAGCTGGCGGCGATCGAGCTGCACCCCTCACTCTCGCGTGGCCGGGCGCCGAAACGGCCGACCGTCCTCGCCTTCGACCTCGACCCGGGGCCGCCGGCCGACGTCGTCGACTGCTCGCGGGTGGCGCTGCGCCTGCGCGAGGTGCTCGCCCAACTGCAGCTCGAGTCCTTCGTCAAGACCTCCGGCTCGAAGGGAATGCAGCTCTACGTCCCGCTCAACACGAAAACGTCCTACGAGATGACCCGCCCCTTCGCCCAGGCGCTGGCGCAGCTGATCGCCAAGCAAGACCCCGAGAGCGTGCTGGCGAAAATGGGCAAAAAGACCGACCGCAGCGGCAAGGTCCTGATCGACTGGTACCAGAACAACGAACGCAAAACGACGATCTCCGTCTACTCGCTACGGGCCCGCGAGCGCCCCACCGTCTCGACCCCGGTGACCTGGGACGAGGTCGAAGCGGTCGCCGAGTCGAGCGACGGCTCCAAGCTCGTCTTCGAGGCGAGCGAGGTTCTCGAGCGGATCGAGAAGCACGGCGACCTCTTCGCGCCGGTGCTGGAGCTGAAACAGGAGCTGCCGAAGCTTTGAAGCCGGAGCGGGGTTGAAGACGGTATGCGGATCGCAGCCACCTCAATCGTGCTGCTCGCCCTGGCGGCGCCTGCCGTCGCGGGCGCCTCGCCCGAACCGCCGCCGCCCGGCACGCCGCCGTCGCTGACCGGCCTGGAAATGACCGAGCGGACGATCCTGGCCCCGACCACGCCGAAGAGCACGCACTCGAAGCTGCCGCGGAAGACGGTCTTCTCTTTCTTCATCAACCAGAACGCGACCTTCAACGTCGTCTTCAAACAGGTCCGTAAGGACGGTGGGCTGGTCCGCCGCGGAGCGTTCACCCGCGACGGCGCCACCGGCAAGAACAGGGTCCCCTTCGAAGGCAGGCTGCCGAAGCCGAAGGGCGCCATCCAGTTCCTCTCCGCCGGTCGCTACCGGGCCTTCTTCATGTCCTACAACGAGAACGGGAAATCACCCGTAGCCTCGATCGGGTTTCGCGTGGTCCGCCCGAAGAACTAGCCGAGCTGCTGGCGGACGACCGGCTGCCTCGTCGCTTTGACCTCGTCGAGGCGGCGGACCGGGGTCGTGTAGGGGGCGTTCTTGGCGAGGTCGGGGTTGTCCTCGGCCTCGGCGAGGATCCGCTCGATTGCCTCGGCGAAGGCGTCGAGGGACTCCTTGGCCTCGGTCTCGGTCGGCTCGACCATCAGCGCCTCCTCGACGAGGAGCGGGAAGTAGACGGTCGGCGGGTGGAAACCGAAGTCGAGCAGGCGCTTGGCGAGGTCGAGGGTGGCGAGGCCGAGGTCGCGCTTCATCGGCTTGCCGGAGAGGACGAACTCGTGCATGCAGTGGCGGTCGAAGGCAATCGGCAGGCGCTCGCCGGCGCGGCCCTCGGCGAGGCGGGCCTTCAGGTAGTTGGCGTTGAGGACGGCGGTCTCCGAGGCCTCCGCGAGCCCGTCGCCGCCGAGGCTGAGAATGTAGGCGTAGGAGCGGACGAAGACGCCGAAGTTGCCCTGGAAGCCGCGCAGGCGACCGATGCTCTTCGGCCGCTCGAAGTCGAGGTCGAAGCCGGGGCCGTGACCATTCGATGCTTCGCGGCGGACCACCTGCGGCCGCGGCAGGAAGGGCTCGATCCGGTCGGAGACCGCTATCGGTCCTGCTCCCGGGCCGCCGCCGCCGTGCGGCTGGCTGAAGGACTTGTGGAGGTTGACGTGGACGATGTCGAAGCCCATGTCGCCCGGGCGCGAGTGGCCCATCACCGCGTTGAGGTTGGCGCCGTCGTAGTAGAGGGTGCCGCCGGCCGCGTGGATCAAAGAGGCGATCTCGGCGATGTTCTCGTCGAAGACGCCGAGCGTGTTCGGGTTGGTCAGCATCAGGCAGGCGACCTCCCCCTCGTTCTCGGCCAGCTTCGCCCGCAGGTCCTCCATCTCCACCCCACCGACCTCGTCGGTGGCGACTTTGACCACCTCGTATCCGGCCATCGTCACCGAGGCGGGGTTGGTGCCGTGCGAGGTGTCGGGCGCCAGCACCTTGGTCCGCTCTTCGCCGCGGTCGGCGTGGTAGGCGCGGGTCAGCAGCAGGCCGGCGAGCTCGCCGTGGGAGCCGGCGCTCGGCTGCAGGCTGACGTGGGGCAGGCCGCAGATCTCACTCAGGCTCTCCTGCAGCAGCCACATCAGCTCCAGCGCCCCCTGGGCACGGCGCGAGTCCTGCGCCGGGTGCAGGCGGGCGTGGCCGGGCAGCGCCGCCACCCGCTCGTTGAGCCGGGGGTTGTGCTTCATCGTGCAGGAGCCGAGCGGGTAGAAGCCGCTGTCGAGGTCGAAATTGCGGCGCGAGAGGCGGTTGTAGTGGCGGACGATCTCCGGCTCGGCGATCTCGGGCAGGCGCGGCGGCTCGGCGCGAAGGAGGTTCGCGGGGATCAGCTCCTCGAGCGGCTTCTCCGGCACTTCGGCCGCGGGAAGAGCCGCAGCGCGGCGTCCCGGCTTCGATTTCTCGTAGATCGTCTTCGCGCGTTCCGCCTGCATCGGGGTCTCGGTGAGCGCCATCAGCGAGTCCCCTCCGCCAAAGGCGCTTTTGCGTCCTCCCGGGACGGAAAAGCGCCCCGCTCCGCGGCGATGGCGGCGCCGAGCGCCTCGGCGAGGTCGTCGATCTGCGCCTTCGTGCGGCGCTCGGTGATCGCGACGAGTAGGCCGTCCTCGTGCTCGGGGTAGTCGCGCCCGAGCGGGTAGCCGGCGGCGATGCCGCGCTCGGCGACGCGGTCGAGGACGGCGCCGACCGGCGCGTCCATCCTCACCGCGAACTCGCGCGCCACCGGCGCTTCGTGCAACAACTCGACCCCGTCGACCGCCGCCAGGCGCTCGCGCGCGTAGGCGGTCCGCTGGACCAGCAGCTCGCCGAGCTCGCGGAAGCCCTCGCGGCCGAGCCAGGCGAGGTGGACCATCGCCCCGAGCGCGTTCAGCGCCTGGGCGGTGCAGATGTTGTTGGTCGCTTTCTCGCGGCGGATGTGCTGCTCGCGCGTCTGCAGCGCCAGGACGAAGCCGCGGCGGCCGTCAACGTCCTCGGTTTCGCCGGCGATCCGTCCCGGCATGCGGCGGATCTGCGCCTCGGTCGCGCAGAAGAAGCCAAAGGAAGGGCCCCCGAAATCCAATCGGTTGCCGAGCGGCTGCCCCTCGCCGAGGGCGATGTCGGCGCCGCACTCGCCGGGCGGCTTGAGGATTCCCAGGGTCATCGGGTCGCAGGCGACGACCAGCAGCGCCCCGTGCTCCTTCGCCGCCGCCCCGAGCGCCTCGACGTCCTCGACCGCGCCGAGGAAATTGGGACTCTGGAGGATGACGGCGGCGGTCTCGCCGTCGACCGCCCCGGCCAGCGCGGCGGCGTCGGTCAGCCCGCCCTCGACACCCACTTCGACCACCTCGGCGCCGTAGCCGACCGAGTAGGTCCGCAGGGTCTCGCGACTGTGCGGGTGGACGCCCCGGGAGACGACGAACTTGCGGCGCTTGGTCGCGCCCATCGCCAGGTAGCCCGCCGAGGCGACCGAGGAGGGCCCCTCGTAGAGGCCGGCGTTGGAGACCGGCAGCCCGGTCAGCTCCGACATCGCCGTCTGGAACTCGAACATCACCTGCAGCCCGCCCTGGGAGATCTCCGGCTGGTAGGGCGTGTACGGGGTGAGGAACTCGCTGCGGGAGGTGATCGCGTCGACGATCGCCGGCACGTAGTGGTCGTACATCCCGGCGCCGACGAAGCAGACCTGCTCTTCGGCGTCGGCGTTGCGCTCGGCCAGCGCCGCCAGCCGCTCGTGGACCTCCGCCTCGGACATCCCGTCCGGCAGCGCCAGCGGCCGGCCCAGGCGCAGCGGCTCGGGGATCTGCTCGAAGAGCTCGTCGACCGAGGAGACGCCGATCGCGTCCAGCATCTCCCGGCGGTCATCCGGGGTGGCGGAGGTGTAGCGGGTCACGTCGCTAAGGCTAGGGAAGGCGCCTGCTGGGCTTTGCGCCTAACGGTCCAGCATCTTGCGGTATTCCTGGACGCCGAGCAGCGTCTCCGTCTCCTCGGGCGAGGTCAGACGCACCTTGACCAGCCAGCCGGCGCCGTAGGGGTCCTCGTTGATCTGCTCGGGCGAGTCCTGGAGGGCGTCGTTGACCTCGACGATCTCGCCCGAGAGCGGCGCGATCACGTCGGAGACGGCCTTGACCGACTCGACCTCGGCGTAGGAGGAGTCTTTCTGGATCGTCGCGCCGACCTCGGGCGGGTCGAAGAAGACGACCTCGCCGAGCGAGTCCTGGGCGTACCAGGTGATCCCGAGGGTCGCCTGGTCGCCCTCGATGCGGGCCCAGTCGTGTTCCTCGTGATAGCGCAGGTCGTCGGGGTAGGTGGCGTCGGCCAAGGCTCTGTCAGCTCCTTTTCGCGTAGAGAGGCTTGGAAGCTATCCGGGCGGGGCGGCGCTTGCCGCGGACGTCGATCTCGACCTCGGTCCCAGTTTCCGCAAGCTCCGATTTCACGTAGGCCATCCCGGCGCCGCGCTCGAGCGAGGGCGCGAAGGTGCCGCTGGTGACGACGCCGACCTCCTCGTCGCCGCGCAGGACCGGGTTGCCTTCGCGCGCGATGCCCTTGTCCTCGATCTCGAAGGCGACGAGCGCCTCGGCGGTGCCCTCGGCGCGGGCCCGGGCGACCGCCTCGGAGCCGACGAACCCCGTCGCCTCCTTGCAGCACCAGCCGAGGCCGGCTTCGATCGGGTTGCGCTCCGGCGTCAGCTCGTTGCCGTGCAGGGGGAAGCAGACCTCCAGCCGCAGGGTGTCGCGAGCGCCGAGGCCGCAGGGGACGACGCCGGCGTCGAGAAGCTCGGCCCAGATCGGCGCCGCGACCTCGGGGTCGATCAGCAGCTCAACCCCGTCCTCGCCGGTGTAGCCGGTGCCGCAGACGAGCGCCGGGCGGCGACCGACCCGGGCGTGCAGGACGTGGAAGCGCGGCGGCAGCTCGATCCCGAGCGCGGAGCCGAGGACCGCGCGCGCGTGCGGGCCCTGGACCGCGAGCATCGCGTAGCGATCGGCGACGTCGCGGACGATCGCGTCGAAGCCGCGGCTCTGGCGCCCGAGCCAGGCGAGGTCGCTCTCGTGGTTGGCGGCATTGGTGACGATCAGGAAGCGGTCGCCGCCGAGCCGGTAGGCGAAGAGGTCGTCGAGGACGCCGCCGTCCTCCCGGCAGAGGCAGGAGTACTGGGCGCCGCCGACCGCGATCTTGGCGACGTCGTTGGAGAGCACCCGCTGCAGGAAGGCCAGCGCCCCGGGCCCCTCGACTTCCACCTCGCCCATATGGGAGACGTCGAACATCCCCACGTGCCGCCGCACCGCCGAGTGCTCCTCCCGAATCCCCTCGTACTGAACAGGCATCTCCCAGCTGGCAAAGGGCACCAACTTCGCCCCGAGGTCGACATGCTGCCCATAGAGAGGAGTACGCATCGGCCCAGAGGCTATTCACCCAAGCCGGTCGGCAGGCCCACGGGTGCCCCCTTTCAAAACACTCCCAAAAGCGAGCGAAGCGAGCGGGTTTTGAAAGGGGGCACCCGTGGGCCCCCACCACCTACTCTTTGAGGAAGCCGGGCACGTCGATGTCGTCGTCGCTGACCCGGAGTTTCCTGATGTCCGTGTCCTCGGCCGAGACGCGGGGGCGGCTCTCGTAGCGGCGGCGGACGCGCTGCGGCGAGCGGGCGAGAAGCTCGAAGCCCTCGAAGCCGGTGGCGATCACGGTCACCCGGACCTCGTCTTTCATCGACTGGTCGACGACGGAGCCGAAGATGATGTTGGCGTTGTCATCGGCCTCGGCCTGGACCAGCTGGGCCGCCTCGTTGACCTCGAAGAGGCCGAGGTCCTCGGGGCCGGTGATGTTCAGCAGCATCCCGGTCGCGCCTTTGATCGACTCCTCGATCAGCGGCGAGGTGATCGCTGCCTTGGCGGCGTCGAGGGCGCGGGCCTCGCCGGAGGCGGAGCCGACGCCCATCAGGGCCGAGCCGGCGTCGCGCATGATCGTGCGCACGTCGGCGAAGTCGAGGTTGATCAGGCCGGGGATCGTGATCAGGTCGGTGATGCCCTGGACGCCCTGGCGGAGGATGTCGTCCGCCTGGCGGAAGGCCTCGAGGACGCTGGTGCGCCGCTCGACCGCCTGCAGCAGCTTCTCGTTCGGGACGATGATCAGGGTGTCGACTTTGTTGCGCAGTTTCTCGATCCCCTCGAGTGCCTGCTGCATCCGTCGTTTGCCCTCGAACTCGAACGGTTTGGTGACCGCGCCGACGGTCAGGGCGCCGATCTCCTCCTTGGCGATCTCGGCGATCACCGGGGCCGAGCCGGTGCCGGTGCCGCCGCCCTCGCCGGCGGTGACGAAGACCATGTCGGCGCCCTTCAGCGCCTCCTTGATCTCGTCGCGGCTCTCGGCCGCCGCGCCGGCGCCGACCTCGGGGTTGCCCCCGGCGCCGAGGCCGCGGGTCAGCTCCTGGCCGATCGAAAGCTTGATGTCGGCGTCGCAGGCTTGCAGCGCCTGCGCGTCCGTGTTGACGGCGACGAACTCGACGCCCCTGATTCCAGCGTCGATCATCCGGCTGACGGCGTTGGTGCCGCCGCCGCCTGCGCCGACGACCTTGATCACTGCCAAGTAAGTGGATTCCATCTTGAGTTGAGCCCTTGTTCCGTCCGAGCCTTCAGCAACACTCTAGGGTTCGAGTCGCCGCTTCAAGCACGGAAATTGCGCTCAACGTAGGGCATTCCGGCCCCTCTGTCAAACGCCCGCCAACCATCCTGCAGCCTCCAAATCTCGACCATTACTTGAGGGTTTGGCTACTCTCACCCTCAGGTTGAGACTTTTCGACGCCGCTCTGCAAAGCCCTTTTTCCGCGTTGAGAAGAGGTTCAGGGTGCGGCTGGAAGTTCGTGTTCCGAGCCCCCGTAGGAGGGGCGGTTGGGGGCGCGCAGGTCTACATAATCGAGCGCGGTTATCGAGGGATCGGCGAGGATCGCGATCCCGGCCCGCCACTTTCGCCGGGCCTGGGTGGCGTCGCCGAAGCGCAGTTCGATCCCCGTCGTCAGCTCGACATCCACCCCGCTCTCGCCGTAGTAGCTGCCGGCGACGTAGGGGCGCAGCTCGTCCGGGACGGCGGCGAGGACCCGCACCTGTTCAAGCGCCGGACCGCGGACCTTCCCCCCTTTCGGGACCTCGTCCAGGGACAGCCGCGGCAACGGCGGCTCCTCCGGCAGGGGCAGCCAGCGCACCGCCGCGCCATTGCCGGCGATGCCGACGGCTTCGGAGCCCTCGCCGATCGTCGCCGCCAGCCTCGGGACGACGACGCGCGGCTCGGCGGAGTCGGCGCGGATGGCGAACCAGTAGACGCCGATCGCCGCGACCAGCGCGATCGCGAGCGCGGCCAGCAACCGCCCGCGACTCACAGCTCCCAACCCCGCGGCCAGCTGACCTCGCCCAGTACCTGCACCTCCGGCTCGAGCTCGACGCCGAAGCGCTCGTGCACCCGGCGCCTGCCCTCGGCCATCAGCTCGAGCACGTCGGCGGTGCTGGCGTCGCGGTCGTTCTCGACGAAGTTGGCGTGCTTCTCCGAGAAGCGGGCGCCGCCGTGGCGGAGGCCGCGGCAGCCGGCCGCCTCGAGCAGCTGCCCCGCCGAGCGCCCTTCCGCCCGCTCGTCCTCGGGGTTCTTAAAGGTCGAGCCGAAGGTCTTGATCCCGGAGGGCTGCGCCTCGCGGCGGCGCTCGCGCATGCTCGCCAGGGTCGCCCGGACCTCCTCGGAGTCGGCGGGCGTGAGCTGGAAGGCGGCGCGGGCCACGACTTCCCCCTCGCGCAGGTTCGAGCGCCGGTAGGCGAAGCCGAGGTCGTCGGGGCCGCGCCTGTCGACCCCGGCGGCGGTCGCGACGTCGACCCACTCCAGGACCCGCGCCAACTGACCGCCGTAAGCGTTGGCGTTCATCCGCACCGCGCCGCCGGTGGTGCCGGGGATGTTGATGCCGAACTCGAGGCCCGAGAGGCCCCATGCGGGGGTCTTGGCGGCAGCCGAGGGGAGCCGGGCGCCGCCGCCGCAGAGGATGCGGTCGCCGTCGCGCTCGATCGTCGCGAGGGAGCCGCCGAGCTTCAGCACGAGGCCGCGGAAGCCGGCGTCGGCGACGAGGAGGTTGGAGCCGGAGCCGATCACGCCGACGGCGATGCTCTCGGCGTCGGCCCAGCGCAGGACCGAGACCAAGCCATCGACGTCGCGCGGATGGGCGAGCCAGTCGGCGGCGCCACCGGTCCGCACGGTCGTGAACCGCGCCAGCGGGTGACCCGCTTTCACTCCCTCGGGCGGCGCGCTCATCGCTTCCCCACGCTCGGGCCTTCGGCGACCAGTGCCTCGCCGAGCCTGAAGACGTCGCCGGCGCCGATCGTCACCAGCACCGTCCCCTCGCCGTAGGGTCCGTCGCCGTCGAGACGGGCGGCGATCGCGCGCCGCGCCACCTCGGCGCCGGGCAGCCACCAGACGGGCCCGCCTCCCATCCGCTCGGCCGCCGCCTCGGCGACCTGGAGGCCGCTGACCCCGGCCAAGTCCCCGACCGGCTCCTCTCGCGCCGGGTAGACGTCGAGGACGAACGCCTCGTCGGCGAGCGCGAGGGCGGCGCCGAACTCGGTCGCCAGCGCCTTCGTCCGCGAGTAGAGGTGGGGCTGGAAGACGGCGAGGAGCCGCGAGGGCTTCAGTTCGCGCAGGGCCGAGAGCGCCGCCCGCACCTCGGTCGGGTGGTGGGCGTAGTCGTCGTATATATGGACCGGCCCCCGCGCGCCCTTCAGCTCAAGGCGGCGGTGGACGCCGCGGAACCCCGAGAGCGCCGCGGCCGCGGCCCCGAGATCGAAGCCGGCCAGCTCGATCGCGGCCAGGGCCGCGCGGGCGTTGCGGCGGTTGTGCTCGCCCGGAACGGCCAGGGACAGCTCCGCCGGCCCGGGCGAGCGGCCGTCGAACCGCGCCCCCCCGCCCGCGGCCTTCCCCAGCCAAGCCATCTCTTCGTCGCCGGGAGCGACCAGGGCGCGAGCGGGGCCGGCGAAGGCGGCGAAGGCCTCATGCAGCTCGGCGAGCGAGCCCCAGCGCGAGTGGTGGTCCATCTCGACGTTGGTGACCACAGCGACCTCGGGCCGCAGGCGCAGGAAGCTGGCGTCGCTCTCGTCGGCCTCGGCGACGACCCACTCGCCCTCCCCCCAACCGGCGTTGGCGGCGCCGCCGTCGGGGCCGAGGCCGGGGACCTCGCCGCCGACGAAGAAGGCGGGGTCGGCGCCGATCTGCCGCAGCGCCCAGACCGTCATCGCCGTCGTCGTCGTCTTGCCGTGGGTGCCGGCGATCGCGATCAGCCGCTTCTCGGCGCAGAGCTCGGCGAGGAGCGCGCCGCGGTGGATCGGCTCGGTCCCCTGGCGGCGCGCCAGCTCGAGCTCCGGGTTGTCCTCGGCGATCGCGGTCGAGACGACGACCTCGGCTCCCTCCGGGAGGTTGCCGGCGTCGTGGCCGACGGCCGGTTCCAGGCCCGCCTCGCGCAGGCGCTCCATATAAGAGGAGTCGGCGCGGTCGCTGCCGGTGACCGTGGCACCGAGACGGGCGCAGACCAGCGCCAGCCCGCTCATCCCGGCGCCGCCGATGCCGATGAAGTGCAGGCGCCGCCCGCTCCAGTCGCTCACGAGGCGGCCTCCAGGACCTCGTCGGCGATCCGCCGGGCGGCGTCCGGCTTCGCCAGTCGGCCGGTGGCGGCGGCCATGGCCCGCAGCCGCGCGTCGTCCCCGAGCACCGGCGCGATCTCCGCCCGCAGCCGCTCCGCGCTCAGCTCCGCGTCCGGGATCACGCTCGCCGCTCCCGCGGCCCGCATCCACTCGGCGTTGGCGCTCTGGTGATCAGCGGTCGCGAAGGGATACGGGACCAGAATCGCCGGCCGGCCGACGGCGACGATCTCGAAGATCGACCCGCCCGAGCGGCCGAGGACGAGGTCGGCGGCGGCGAGCGCGTCGCCGAGGTCCGGCTCGTAGGGGAGCAGGGTGTAGCGCTGCCGATGCGGCGCCGCGGCGAGCCGCTCCTTCAGCTCCGGGAAGTCGCGCCTGCCGGCGATGTGCACGACGTGGAAGTCATGCGGACGCACTTCTCCCCGCATACCGGGGACAACTGCGTCCGGTCCTTCGGCGAAGGCCTCGATCGCGGCGAAGTTGACCGAGCGCGCCCCCTGGCTGCCGCCGACGACGAGCAGGCAGCGGGCCTCGGGCGGGATGCCGAAGCGCTCCCTTGCCGCCGCGCGATCGGCTTCCAGCACCGCTTTCGGGACCGGCCGCCCGGTGAGGAGGTAGCGCCGTCCCTCCCGACCCTCGATCGGGAAGGCGAGGCAGACGCGCCGGGCCCGCCGGGCCAGCAGCCGGTTGGCGAGGCCGAGGTGGCTGTCGGCCTCGGTGAGGACGAGGGGCGTTCCGCTCAGCGCCGCCGCCAGCCCGGCCGGCCCGGCGACGAAGCCGCCGCCGCCGAGGACGACGTCAGCCCGCCGCCGTCGCAGCACCCCGCGGGCGGAGCCCACCGCGGCCAGCGCCTCCACCCCGGCCCGAGCCGCCTTCAAGGGGTTGCGGCGGTCGATACCCCGCACCTTCACGAGGTCGATCTCGTAGCCGTTCGCCGGCACCAGCTCCGCCTCCATCCGACCGCGCGCACCGAGGAAGCTGACCTCGGCGCCGCTAGCCCGAAGCTCGTCGGCGACCGCCATGGCGGGCACGACGTGCCCCGCGGTTCCCCCCGCTGCCACCACCACTCTTGGCTTTCCTGGCACTGCCGGCTCGGCTCCTTTCGCGCGCGGGCGAGCGCCCGCCTTCGACGACGCGCAGTTTGCCAGCGCGGGTGGGCGTCGAAGTGCGCGCCGCCTTCGCGGTCCCGCCCCGGGCGACGTTGAGGACCAGGCCGACGGCGAAGAGGCTCGCCATCAGGCTGCTGTTGCCGTAGGAGACGAAGGGCAGCGGCACCCCGGTCAGCGGCGCCATCCCCATCACCGCGAAGAGGTTGATGATCGCCTGCACCAGCACCAGCGAGGTGAGCCCGGTGACGAGCAGCTTGCCGTAGATGTCCTTCGCCTTCTGCGCCGTTTTCAGGCCGGCGTAGCCGAACATCGCGAAGAGGCCGACGACGCCCGCGATCCCGACCAGGCCCAGCTCCTCGCCGATCACGGCGGTGATCATGTCGGTATGGGCCTCGGGCAGGTAGAAGGCCTTCTGGACGCCGTTGCCGAGGCCCTCGCCGAAGAGGCCACCGGAGCCGAGGGCGATTTTCGCCTGCGCCGCCTGGAAACCGGCGCCGGCGGCGTCGGCGCTGGGGTTGAGGAAGGAGGTGAGCCGGGCCATCCGGTAGGGCTCGACGACCGCCATCAGCAGCGCCAGCACCGCGATCACGAGGCCGATCTTGCCGAGGTCGGCGGGACGGACCCCGGCGGCGATAAGGGTGGCGCCGACCGAGAAGGCGATCACCATCGTCGTCCCCATGTCCGGCTGCAGCATGATCAGCAGGCTGGAGGCGCCGACGACGAGGAGGAAGGGCATGATCCCTTCCAGCGAGCGCACCCGCTTCGGCTTGCGCGCCAGCAGATCGGCGCCGTAGAGGATCAGCGCCACCTTCGCCAGCTCCGAAGGCTGGACCTGGAGGAAGCCGCCGCCGAGCCAGCGCGTCGCCCCGTTGACTTCGGTCCCGACCGCGAGCACGGCGAGGAGGAGGAAGATCGAGCCGGCGAGCAGGATCGGCGTCAGCTGCCGCACCACCCGCAGCCCGTGCCGCGAGGCGAGGAACATGATCACCAGCCCGACGGCGCCGAAGAGGAGCGTCCGCTTCAGGTAGAAGGCGCTGTCGGAGAGGCCGCCGTCCTGGAGGATGCGGGTGGTCGAGCTGGCCGAGAAGACCATCACCGCGCCCAGCGCCAGCAGGCAGAGGGTCGCGGTCAGCAGCATGTTGTACTCGGCGGGAAGCGGCCGGGTGCGCTTCTTGGCGCGCTTCTTCATCGCAGCTCCCGGACGAGCTCTCGGAAGCGGTCGCCGCGCGCTTCGAAGTTCTCGAAGGCGTCGAAGCTGGCGCAGGCGGGCGAGAGCAGGACGACCTCGCCCGGCGTGGCCGCGGCGGCGGCGCGGCGGACGGCGTCCTCGAGGCCGTCGCAGCGGTGCAGCTCATTGGCAGCGACCACCGGTGCCAGCTCGCGCGCCATCCGCTCGGCGGTTGCGCCGAGGAGGTAGGCGGCGCGGGCGCGCTCGGCCAGCGGCTCGGCCAGCGGCGCGAAGGGCTCGCCCTTCTCGCTGCCGCCGAGGATCGCGTGGACGCCGGCCTCGAAGGCGCGGATGCCGACCGCGGCCGAGGCGACGTTGGTCGCCTTCGAGTCGTTGACGAAGCGGACGCCGTCGATCTCGGCTACCAGCTCGAGCCGGTGCGGGACGCCGGCGAAGCTCCGCAGCCCCTCGCGAACGGCCTCGCGGTCGATTCCCATCGCCAGCGCCGCCGCCGCGGCGGCCATCGCGTTGGCGACGTTGTGCTCGCCGAAGAGGCCCAGCTCGGCGACCGGCAGCAGCGGCTCGCCGTCGTAGAAGATCGTCCCCTCGGCGACGGCGACCTCGCAATCGGGAGAGGCGCCGACGCAGAAGGCGACGCGGCGGCCGCAGCCGCCGAGGTCGGCGCCGGCGGCGAAGGGGTCGTCGGCGTTATAGACGGCGACGTCGTCGTTGCCCTGGTTGGCGAAGATCCGCAGCTTCGCGGCGAGATAGGACTCGAGGTCGCCGTGGCGGTCAAGGTGGTCGGGCGCGAGGTTGAGGAAGACGGCGCACTCGGGGGCGAAGGCGGTCGTGTCCTCGAGCTGGAAGCTCGAGCACTCGAGGACGATCGTCGCCTCGGGGTCGACCTCGCCGACCAGCTCCGAGAGCGCGGTGCCGACGTTGCCGGCGACCGCGACCGGCTCACCGGCGCCGCGGTAAAGGTGGCCGAGCAGCTCCACCGTGGTCGTCTTGCCGTTGGTCCCGGTGACGCCGAGGAAGCGGTTCGGCAGCGCCCGCCAGGCGATCTCCATCTCCCCCACCACCTCGATTCCCCGCTCCAGCGCCGTCGCGATCACCGGCGCCTCCCGGGGCACTCCCGGGCTCTTGACGACGGTCCGCGTTCCCTCGAGTTGGGCCAATCCATCCGTATCCAGAAAGACTTCGACGCCCGCCCCCCGCAGCCCTGCCGCCCCCTCGGGATGGCCCACATCGACCGCCCGCACGGTCTCCCCCCGTGCCGCCAGCATCCGCGCCGCCGCCTGTCCAGAGCGGGCGAGACCGACGACGAGGAACGGTCCCTTCGGAAGGGGGGGGCGAATTTCCTTGGCCAGAACCCTTAGGGACACATGCCACAGCTTCGCGACGCTCCCGGATACCCCTGTTTGGTTCCAGGTAGCACTATTGCTACCCTGCCGCTGATGCCAGAGATTCCCCAGAAACAGCTGAGAAACGAGGTCGGGCAGATCCTCCGCCGCGCCGAGGGAGGCGAGGTGTTCACGATCACCGTCTCGGGGCGGCCGGTGGCGAAGTTGGGGCCGATCCAGCCTGATCGAACCTGGGTCGACAGCTCGGTCCTCGCGGACTTGGCGAAGCTGCCGGTCGACGAGAACCTGGCCAAGGATCTCAGGGAGTTCGACATCCAGCTGCGGGATCCGTGGGCAGAGCAGGAGTGAAAGCGATCCTCGATACCTCGGTCCTGATCGAGAACCCAGATGTGCCGGGAGTCTCACAGGCGGCCATCAGCACGGTCTCCCTGGCCGAGCTCTACTTCGGCGCACTCACCACCGCCGACCCGGATGAGCGAGGGCGGCGGATCTCCCAGCTGGGCTTCATCGAGTCTCACTTCCAGGCGATCCCGCTTGACGAGGAGGTCGGAAGAGCCCTGGGCCAGCTTCAGGCCACGGTCCTGGAGCGTGGAGCGAACCCACGTAAGCGAACCGCCGACCTCGCGATTGCCGCGACGGCGGTCGTCCAGGACGCCGTCCTCCTGACCCGCAACTACAAGGACTTCAAGCTCGTCGCCGACCTCGTCGACGTCCGCGAACCGCCCGCCTGATCAGGCGGCGAAGCGCCTGATCTCGCCGGCCAGGGCCTCGGGCTGGTCCTCGGGAATCAGGGTGAAGCAGTCGGACAGCTCGACGTAGCGGCTGTCGGGGAAGGAGCCGGCGAGGGCGCGGCCGGCGTCGTTGGGCATCATCTTCCCCTCCTCGTCCCAGACGACGAGGACCGGCTTCTCGAAGGAGGGCAGCGCCGCCGTCGCCCGGGCCAGGTCGTGCTTGCCGCGCATCGCGTCGCCGGCGTAGCGGCGCAGGTCGCGGCGGATGCCCTTTTTCTTCAGCGGCTCCATCCAGTCCCGCATCAGCTCGTCGGGGACGCCGCGCTTGGTCATCTGGCCAAAAACGAACGGCAACCGGCGCAGCCGCGGCTGCAACAGCAGGAGCCGGGTCGCCAGGTAGCCGCCGGGGAGCTTGGCCGAGAGCCAGGCGGCGAAGCCGGCGAGGCCGGGCGGGTAGTTGCCGGCGGTCTCGCAGGAGACCAGCACCAGCTTGCCGACCCGGTCCATGCCGCCGTCGGCGATCATCACCTGGGCCCCGCACCAGTCGTTGAAGCAGAGGGTGACGTCGTGGAGGTCGGCAGCCTCGAGGAACTCGGTGACGATCCGCCCCATCCCGACCAGGCTGAGGTCGGCGTCGCGGTTCATCGGCTTCCAGTGCGCCCCGGTCGGCAGCGAGGGCGAGACACAGCGAAACTCAGGCGCCAGCTCGTCGATCACCTTGCGCCACTGCTTCCAGTCCATCAGCAGGCCGGGGACGAGAACGACCACCGGTCCGTCCCCGCCGCTGTCCTGGTAGGCGATGCGGCCGGCGGTTACCTCGACCTCGGGCATCCCGGCCTAGGACCCGATCGACTGCTGGTAGAGCGTGAAGCCGATCCCCGAGCAGACGGCGGCGATGATCCAGAAGCGGAGCATGATCTTCGTCTCCGACCAGGCCATCATCTCGAAGTGATGGTGCAGCGGCGCCATCAGGAGGACGCGGCGGCGGAAGGTTTTGAAGGCGAAGACCTGGAGGAGGACGGAGAGCGCCTCGATCACGAAGATGCCGCCGATGATGATCAGCAGGACCTCGGTCTGGGTCATCACCGCCAGCGCCCCGATCGCGCCACCGAGGCCGAGCGAGCCGGTGTCGCCCATGAAGATCGAAGCCGGGAAGGCGTTGTACCAGAGGAAGCCGACGCAGGCGCCGACCAGGCAGGCGGAGAGCAGGGCCAGGTTCTGCTGCTCGTTGGCGACGAAGGTGATCGCCGTGTAGGCGAGGAGGACGATCGCGCAGGAGCCGGCGGCGAGGCCGTCGAGGCCGTCGGTGAGGTTGACGCCGTTGGAGGTGCCGGCGATGACGAGGAAGACGAGGACCAGGTACAGCGCCGGGCCGAGGTCGATGCTGCCGTCGCCGATGCGGAAGTAGAGGGTCGGCTCGAGGCCGACCTCGTGCCGCGCCACCCACCACAGCGCCAGCGCCAGCCCGAGCTGGCCGAGCAGCTTCCAGCGCCCGGCGAGGCCGAGCGAGCGGCGTTTGACGATCTTGATGTAGTCGTCGGCGAAGCCGAGGACAGCGCAGCCCATCGCCACCCCGAAGACGGCCATGCTCTGGGCGTCGCGGTCGGAGAGGACGAGGAAGGGGACGCAGATCGAGGCGAAGACGATCAGCCCGCCCATCGTCGGCGTGCCGGCCTTGGTGTGGTGCTCCTGCGGGCCGTCCTCGCGGATGTGCTGCCCGAACTCCTTGACCCGCAGGTATTCGATGAATTTGGGGCCGAGGAAGATGCAGATCAGCATCGCCGCCATCCCCGCGATCAGGACTTCGCCCATCAGCCCTCCTCCGCCACGACGAGATCCGGCAGCTGTTCGGCGACCGCCTCGAGGCCGGCCGAGCGCGAGCCCTTGACGAGGACGGCGTCACCCGGCTCCAGCCGCGCCGCCAGCAGTTCGGCAGCCTCGCCCGGGTCGGCGACGAGCTCATCGGGGTCGTAGTCGCGGGCCGGCAGCCCGACCCCGACGACGAAGTCGACGCCGGCGGCGCGGGCGTGCTCGCCGACCTCGCGGTGGAAGGCGGCCGAACCGGGGCCGAGCTCGCCCATCTCGCCCAGTACGGCGACCGTCCGGTCGGCTTCGAGGCCGGCGAGATGGTCGAGCGCCGCGCGCATCGACACCGGGTTGGCGTTGTAGCAGTCGTTCACGAGGACGATCCCGCCGGGTAGCTCCAGTCGCTCGCCGCGGAAGCGGGAGAATCCTATGCTCGCAGCGCGGTCGGCCATCCCGGCGAGGTCGGCGCCGAGGGCGACGCCGGCGGCGATCGCGGCGAGGGCGTTGGTGAGGTTGTGGGACTCGGTGAAGGGGAAGTGGAAGGCCTGGTCGCCGAGCGGAGTCTTGACCAGGGCTTCGGTGACGCCCTCGACCACACGCGCATCGTCCGCCTCGACGTCGCCGCCGGGGCCGAAGCGCAGCACCTCCGGCGCCCGCTCCAGGTGCGGCTCCAGCTCGCCGGCCTCGACAGGCGCCACAGCGATCCCGCCCGGTGGTAGGTCGTCGAGGATCTCCGCCTTCGCCGCGGCGATCGCCCCGACCGATCCCAGCAGCTCGACGTGGACGGGGCCGACGTTGGTGATCACCGCCACCTCCGGCTCGGCAATCGCCACCAGTTCGGCGATCTGCCCCTTCCCCCGCATCGCCATCTCCAGCACCAGCAGGTCGGTGTCGTCGGGCGCTTCGAGGATCGTCAGCGGCAACCCGATCTCGGTGTTGAGGTTCTCGCGGTTGGCGTGGACGTTGCCGGGGAGGAGCGCCCGGGCGATGTCCTTGACCGAGGTCTTGCCGACCGAGCCGGTGACGCCGACCACGCGGGCGCCGAGCGAGCGCCGCCGGGCCCGCGCCAGCGCCTGCATCGCCGCTAGCGGGTCCTCGACCACGAACAGCCAAGCGCGGCAGAGCTTTTCCCTCTCATGGATGGAAAAGCTCTGCCGCGCCTGTCCGTCTAACACCGCACCCCACGCTCCAGCCTCGATTGCGGCTGGGGCGAAATCGCCGCCGTTGCGCCTCTCGCCCTTGAGACCGAAGAAGAGATCCCCCGGTTCCGCGTCTCCGGAAGCGATGACGGCGCGCCTGGGCGAACCCGGCTCCCCCTCGGCGACCACCTCGGCCCCCATCGCCGCCGCGATCTCCTCCGGCGTCAGCCTCACGCCGGGCTGCCCAGCTTCCAGAGCTCCTCGCGGGCGACCTCGCGATCGTCGAAGGAGATCTTGCGCCCGTTCTCGAACTCCTGGCCCTGCTCGTGGCCCTTGCCGGCGATCACCACCGTGTCGCCCGGCTCGGCCCGGCCCAGCGCCAGGGCGATCGCGGCGCGGCGGTCGACGACGACCTCTAGCTCGCTCGCCCCCTCCGCCCCGGCCGCGACTTCGGCGACGATCGCCTCGGGGTCCTCGGAGCGCGGGTTGTCGGAGGTGATCACGGTCAGGTCGGAGAGCTCGGCCCCTGCCCGGCCCATCTTCGGCCGCTTGTCGCGGTCGCGGTCGCCGCCGGCGCCGAAGACGGAGATCACCTTGCCGTCGGTGAGCCGGCGCGCCGCCCGCAGGACGTTCTCCAGCGAGTCCGGCGTGTGGGCGTAGTCGACGAGGACCGTGAACCGCTGCCCCTCGTCGACCGGCTCGAACCGACCCGGCACCCGCCCCGCCCGCGCCAGGCCCGCGGCGGCGATCTCCGAGCCGACCCCGATCGCCTCGGCGGCGGCGAAGGCGCCGAGCGCGTTGGCGACGTTGAAGTGCCCGGGCAGAGCGGTCCGCAGCTGCATCTCGCCGACGCTGAAGCGGGCGCCGCCGGCGTCGAAGGAGACGTCGCGGGCGCTGTAGTCGGCCTCGGCGCCCTCGGCCGAGAAGGTGACGCACTCGAATTCCTCGGCCAGCCGGCGCCCGTAGGGGTCGTCGACGTTGACGATCGCCGTCCTCGGCCCCGCCTCGAAGAGCTTGCGCTTGGCGAGGAAGTAGTCCTCCATGTCGGCGTGGAAGTCGAGGTGGTCCTGGGTGAGGTTGGTGAAGATCGCCACCTCGAAGTGGATCGCGTCGGCCCGGTGCAGGGTCATCGCGTGCGAGGAGACCTCCATCGCGCAGGCTTCGTCGCCTCCCTCCAACATCGCCCGGAAGGTCGCCTGCAGCTCGATCGCCTCCGGCGTCGTCCGCACCACTTCCTTCTCCACCCCGCCGACGATCTGCTTCACCGTCCCCAGCAGGCCGCAGGGGAAGTCGGCCGCCCTGAGGATCTCGTGGACGAGGAACGCGGTCGTCGTCTTGCCGTTGGTGCCGGTGACGCCGACCACGCGCAGCTGCGCCGTCGGGTCGCCCCAGAACCGCGCCGCCAGCGGCGCCATCGCCGCCCGCGAGTCCGGCACCACAACCTGGGTCACATCGAGTTCCGTCAGCTCCCGCTCGACGACAAGGGCCGCCGCCCCTTCCTCGACCGCCCGCGCCCCGAACTCGTGCCCGTCGGCCTTCTCCCCGACTACGCAGAAGAACAACGTCCCCGGCTCGACCTTGCGGCTGTCGTAGACGAGGTCCTCGACCTCGACCGAGCTGTCGCCCACGATCCGCGCCCCCGGGTAGCCCGCGAGGAGCTCGTCCAATCTCATCAGGGCGATTCTAGGTCGGCGGTCGGTGGGCTATTCCTGGGGCACGCCGAGGTAGGGCAGGGCGAATTCGGCGATCTGCCCGAAGGCGGGCGCCGCCACCGAGCCGCCGTAGATTTCCCCCTGCGGCTCGTCGACGATCACCGCCGCCAGCAGCCGCGGGTTCCGCGCCGGCGCAAAGCCGATGAAGGAGGCGACGTAGTTGGTCTCCGAGTAGGTCCCGTCTTCGGCTTTCTCGGCGGTTCCGGTCTTGCCGGCGAGGGTGTAGCCGGGGACGCTGACCTCCGAGGCGGTCCCGCCCGCGGCCAGCACGCCCTCGAGCATTTCCCGAATCTGCGCCGCCACCTCGGGGGAGATTACGCGCTTGCCCTTCGGCTCCTCCACCGGTTCGTCGCCGATCCGCTTGATCAGCTGCGGCGGGCGTAGGCGGCCGCCGTTGGCGATCGCGGTGTAGCCGGCGACCATCTGGATCGGGGTGACGGAGAGGCCCTGGCCGATCGACTCGTTGCCGAGGGTGGAGCCGGAGTATTCGTCGAGGTCGAGCAGCAGCCCCTGCTCCTCCGCCGGGTACTGGATGCCGGTCGGACGACCGAAGCCGAAGCGGCGGACCCACTTGTCGAATTTCTCTTCTCCCACCAGGCCGCCGATCGTCGCCGCGCCGACGTTGGAGGAGTGGGACAGGATCGTCGCCACGCTCATCGTCTCGGTCCCCCGGGGCTCGGCGTCTTCGATCGTGCGGTCGGCGACGTGGAGCACCGGCGGCAGGACGAATTCGCTCGCCGGCGTCACCAGTTTTTCCTCCAGCGCCGCGCCGATCGTGAACGCCTTGAAGGTCGAGCCCGGCTCGTAGGTGAAGCCGGTCGCCTTGTTGAGGAGGTCCTCGTTGCTGACTTCGGAGAGGTCGGCGGGATTGACCGGCGGCCAGTTCGCCATCGCCAGCACCTGCGAGCTGCGCGGGTCGACGACGATCGCCGTCGCCCCCTTCGGCGAGTACGTTTCGCCGACGCCGGCCAGCGCCCGTTCGGTTTCGCGCTGGATCACCGGGTCGAGCGTCAGCTGGATGTCTTCGCCGTCCTCGGCTTCCTCGACCGTTTCCAGCCGGATCGGCTCGCCGAGCGCGTCGTTGACGATCCGCCGTTCGCCGTCGTTGCCGCCGAGCACGTCTTCCTCGCCGGCCTCCAGCCCGGTCAGGCCCTCGTTTTCGGAGCCGACGGCGCCGATCACCTGGCCCGCCATCTCGCCCTGCGGGTAGGTGCGGCGGGTGTCGGGCAGTTCCCCGATCCCTTCCAGGTCGAGCGCTTCGATCTTCGCCGCGGTGCCGAGGTCGACTTTCTGGGCCAGGTAGGAGAAGCCGCTTTCTGGGGTCAGCGCTTCCAGCACCTCCCCCTTCGGCTGCTCGAGGATCGGCGCCAGCTGGGCGGCCGCCGCCGGCGGGTTCTTCACCTGGTAGGGCGTGGCGTAGATCGTCGCCGCGTCTTCGGAAGCGGCGAGCTTGTTGCCGCTGCGGTCGAGGAGGTCGCCGCGCAGGCCGGGCACCTCGACGACCTCGGTCTGCTGGGAGACCGCCTGCGAGGCGAGGCTGGAGCCCTGGACCCCCTGCAGCCAGAAGGCGCGGCCGACGATGAGGAGGAAGCAGAGGAGGAAGCCGCCGAAGAGGAGCCCGATCCGGCGCTCGACCAAGCGCATCGGCGGCGGCCCCTAGCCGCCCGCGGCCGCGAGGCGGGCGGCGGCCGTGGCGACGTCGGCGGGCTCGAACTCGATCAGCCGCGGGTCTTCGGTGGTCGGCATCGCCAGCCCGATGGCCGAAGCCTGACCGCGGATGCGGGCGGTGCTGTAGTGCTCGGCTTCGCGGCCCTCGAGCATCGAGTTCTCCTTTTCGAGGGCGGTGATCTGCTCGTCGATCTGGCCGGACGAGGCGGCGAAGCTGAGGGTGGCGACGTTGAGGGCGACGATGCCGACGAGGAGGACGCCGAGGACGCCGATCCAGGCGCGGCCGCGGGTCATCCGCACGACCAGGCCCGAATCCGGCAGCTGGCGGACGGCGACGGCGGTGCGGCCGGCGACGACGGCGAGCTTGGGACGGGTCGAGGCGGGTGCGCGCGGGGCGCGTTTCGGCGCCGGCTTGCGGACCGGGGTACGGCGGGCCGGCGCCTTGGCGGGGGCCGGGACCGCCCGCGAGCGCACCGGTTTCCGCGCCGGCGCTTTGCGTTTCGGCGGCTTCGTCCGCGACGGCGCCGGGGCCGGCGCGGCGGTGCTGCGGCGGGCGGGAGCGGCGACGGCCATCAGCCGGCCTCCCCGACTGGCTGGGCCGCGGCGATCTTCCGGGCCGCCCGCAGGTGCGCGGAGCGCGAGCGCGGGTTGCTCTCGGCCTCCTCCGGGCTCGGCGCGATCGCCCGCCGGGTCAGCAGCTCGGCCTCCGGCTCGTGCTCGCAGACACAGACGGGCAGCTCGGGCGGGCAGACGCAGCCCCGCGCCTTGGCGGCGAGGAACTGCTTCACCGGCCGGTCCTCGAGCGAGTGGAAGGAGATCGCGGCGAAGCGGCCGCCGACCTGAAGCTGGGACCAGGCGAGCGGCAGCGCCTCGTCGAGTGCCTCGAGCTCGCCGTTGACGGCGATCCGGATCGCCTGGAAGCTGCGCTTGGCGGGATGGCCGGCGCCGAAGCGGGCCGAGGCCGGCATCCCGGCCTTGATCGCCTCGACCAGCTCGCCGGTCGTCGCCAGCGGGCGGCGGCGGCCGATCTCGCGGGCGATCCCGCCGGCATGGCGCTCCTCGCCGAAGCGGCGCAGGACCTTGGCGATCCGCGCCTCCGGCCACTCGTTGACGAGGTCGGCGGCGGTGAACTCCTGCCGCGTATCCATCCGCATGTCCAGCGGCGCGTCGTAGGAATAGGAGAAGCCCCGCTCGCGCGCGTCGACCTGCATCGAGGACATCCCCAGATCCATGTAAACCATGTCTGGGCGTATCCCTTCGCCCTGCAAAGCACGAAGTCCTGCCGCGAAGTCGGCGCCGATGAAGAGGGTCCGGCAGGGCGCCCCGGCGGCGAAGCGGTTGAAGCGGCCCTGAGCGGCCGGGTCGCGGTCGATCCCGATCAGCGTCCCCTCCGGCCCGATCAGCTCGGCGACCTGGCGGGCGTGACCGCCGCCGCCGAAGGTGCAGTCGACCGCGGTCTGCCCCGGCTCCGGTGCCAGCAGCGAGACCAGCTCCGGCGCGAGGACGGGCTCGTGCTCGCTCATGACCACCTCGACGGGACGGAGGTTCCCCCGGTTGACGGGCCGATTTCCCTCCATATAGGGGTATTCGAGGCCCATCGACGGGTGTTGGGTTGCGGCGGCATTCAGTCTCATGATCACGCGGTCCCGGCGGCGGCGAGGCCCTCGGCGATCTCGGGGGCGGCGGCGTCGAGCTCCTCCTCCTGCTTGGCCCAAGCCTCGGCGTTCCAGATCTCCAGGTACTCGCCGGCGCCGATGACGACGCAGTTGCCGTCGAGGCCGGCGTGCTCGATCAGCGGTTTGGGGACGCGGATACGGCCGGCCGAGTCCAGCTTCTCGTCAAAGGAGCCGCCGTGGAAGCGGCGGCGCAGCGCCCGGGCGTCGCGGCCGAAGGGGCTGTGGGGCGAGAGGAAGCGGTCCGAGAGCTGCTCGAACTCACTGGTCGTGTGCACCCAGACGCAGGGGTCGAAGCCCTTGGAGAGAACGATTCCATCGGCCAGCGAGGCCCGAAAGCGAGATGGGACCGTAAGGCGGTCCTTGGAATCGAGGCTGTGCTCGTAGAGACCCCTGAACGCCACTGCGGGGAAGTCCTTTCTGAGCGGGAGGGCCGGAAAGAGTTGGACCGGAGTGATGAGGTGGGAGGAGCCTCACCACCCCGGTCCTGGGCTTCAACTCGAGCGCCACAATAACCCACTCTCCCCCACTTTGCAACACGACCCTCCCTTGCAACCCCATTTGCATCCGCCTGCCGGCGCTCGTCTGTTCCTTTTGGTCGCCCAACAACGAAAAGGAACAGACGAGCGTTCGGCCGGTAGATTGCTCGTGTGAGCAGCCCCGAGCAGGCTCCGGTGATCGAGGAAGCGGTCGTGACCGGCGTCCCGGATGACGCCAACGACCTGCGCGGCCATCACTTCAGCCGGCTGATGCGGATGCCGCTGACGCTGACCCTGATCGCGGCGCTGACGGCAATCGTCTTCGTCGCCTGCCTCGTCTTCGTCGGCGCCGCGGTCGGCGCCGGGGGCGCCCTCGTCGCTCTGCTGCTGGGGATCGTGATCGTCTTCGTGATCGCCGACCGGCGCGCCGCCAACGACTTCTTCGAGGTCTACGCGGCGAATCGCGGCCTCACCCTGATCCACGGCCGCGGTCGGCTGCCGCAGGCGACGCCGCTGCTGCGCAAGGGCGACGACCGCTACAGCGAGCGCACCCTGACGGGGCCGGTCGCCGACGGCTTCGACGGCACCCTCGCCCTCTTCACCTATGAGGAAGAGACCCGCGACTCCGACGGCGACACGCAGACGAACTACTACCGCTACACGCTCGGCCTGGTCGAGGTCCCCGACTGCGCCGGCTTCGTCCCCGAGCTCTACTGCCAGCGCAAGTTCGGCCTCCGCGCCCTGGAGAAGTTCGAGGACGCTTTCCGCGGCAACAAGGAGCGGGTGACCCTGGAGAGCGAAGAGCTGCTCGACAAGTACGAGATCTTCGCCACCAAGGAGCAGGACGCCGTCTGGCTGCGCGGGCTCTTCTCCCCCAGCTTCATCGTCTGGCTCGCCGACTCGGCCCCGGACAAGTTCGCCTTCGAGCTCGTCGACGGCACCCTCTGCTGCTACGTCAACGGCCACAAGGAGAACGCCGCCGCCCTCGACGCGATCGCCGTCGCCACCGGCGCGGTGGCGAAACGGCTGCGCGACGAGGCGCTCGAGTAGCTGAGGCAACCGGCCCTAGAAGCCTGCGAGCAAGGACCCGGCGTTGGCGATCAGGCCGGCGGTGATCATCAGCAGCACCGAGGGGACGAGGACCAGGGCGACGACGAGCTGGATCTTCGGCGCCGCCCGGGCGGCGCGGTCCTCGACCTCGCGACGGCCGTTGCGGCGCAGGGCGGTGGCCTGGCGACGAAGCTGGTCGGCGAGCGGCGAGCCGAACTGGCGCGAGCGCTCGATCGCCGCCACCAGCCGCGCCAGCTCGGCGCCGGGGACCCGTGCCCGCAGCGAGGCGAGAGCGGCGCTGAGGGGGACGCCGCAGGACAGCTCGGCGACGGCGAGGCGCAGCTCCTCGGCCAGCGGGCCCTCCCCGGCCTGTGCGATCTGCTCCAGCCCGGCCGCCGGGCCGCGCCCCGAGGCGGCGCTGACGGCAAACAGGTCGAGCGCGTCCGGGAGCGCCGCGACGAGGCGGCGGTGACGCCGCCGCGCCTGCCGCTCCCGCAGGACCTCGGGCGCGAGGAAACCGGCGAGCGGCAGCCCGACGGCGACCAGCAGAGCGCTGCGCCCCGGCGCGGCCGGCGCCGCGAGGACCGCCGCCGCGACTCCCCCGAGGACGCCGAGGGCCTTCCTTCTCAGCAGCGCCGGCAACGACACCCGCGCCGCCAAGGAGGAGGCGAAACGGTCCCACGCCAGCTCCCTCGCCCCGGCGGCGCCGAAGAGGACGGCCACCGCCGCGAGCAGGCCGGCGCCGCTCACTCGACCACCCGGGCGAGACGGCGAATCGCGAGGAAGCCCAGAACCTGCAGGGCCGCGGCGAGCGCCAGCAGGACCGCCGCCGGAGGCGAGGACAGCAGCTTGGCGAGAAAGCCGGGCTCGAGCAGCTCGGCGAACACCGCTCCCCCCGTCGGCATCGCCACCACCAGTAGGCCGGTGAACCGAGCCTGGGCGGTGGCCGACATCGCGTCCTCGGCGACGCGCTCCTGCTCGGCCGCGCCGGCGGCGAAGCTCCGCAACAGGCCGGCCAGGTCGCCGCCGGCCAGACGCTGGCTGAGCAGGGCGGCGACAAGGGCGTCGACCCGTTGCGAGCGCATCCGCCCCCGCCACCGCGCCAGCACGTCGGCCGTGGCCGTGCCCAGCTCCAGCTCGCCGGCGAGCTGCGCCATCTCCCCCGCCGCCGGGCCCTCGAGCGATGCGACCGAGGCTGCCAGCGAGACCCGCAGCGAGCGGCCGGCGCTGAGGGAATCGGCGATCGCGATCGCCACCTCCGAGAGGGCGCGCTCAACCCGCCGGCGGTAGCGGCGGCGGCGACTGGCGATCGCCCAGCCCACCGCCGCGGGGCCGGCCACGGCGAGGGGCAGGGCAAGCTCCCAGCCGGCGAAGAACCAGCCGGCGAGGAGCGCGACAGCGGTGCCGAGCAGCGCCAGCCGCCGGCGCTCCAGGCTCGAGGGTAGGTAGCCCTCACGCTCGACCCGCCGCAGCGGCTCCAGCGCCAAGCGCAGCCAGGCCGCCGCCGCGGGGCTGGCCAGCAGCGCCTCCCTCACCGCCAGCGCCCCGAGGCCGCCGGCCGCCGCCGCGATCGCGATCGCGGCCGTCACCGGACCTCGGCGATCTCGGTGACGCGGCGCGCCCCGTCGGCTTCGCGCTGAAGATGGACGACGAAATCGACGCCGCGCCTCACCTGCTCGGCGATGGCGGCGTGCGGGAGGCCGACCCCCGCCATCAGCGCCAGCGTCTCCAGGCGGGCGAGGGCGTCACCGGGCGAGTTGGAGTGGACCGTCGAGAGCGCGCCCTCGTGGCCCGTGTTGAGGGCGGTCAGCAGATCGAGCGCCTCGACGCCCCGCACCTCCCCGATCACGATCCGGTCCGGTCGCATCCGCAGGGCGTTGCGCAGCAGATCGCGGATCGTCACCTCCCCCCGCCCCTCGACCCCCACCGGCCGGCTCTCCAAGCGGACGACGTGCGGCTGCTGCAGCCGCAGCTCGGCGGCATCCTCGATCGTCACCACCCGCTCCTCGGCGCCGATGAAGCTCGAGAGCGCGTTCAGCAGCGTCGTCTTGCCGGAGCCGGTGCCGCCGCTGATGAGGACGCTGCGCCGCCCGGCCACCACCTCCTCCAGCCGCCGCCGCTGCTCCACCGTCAGCGTTCCCAGCTCGACCAGCTCGTCCGGGCCGGGCCGGGAGGCTCCGAAGCGACGGATCGAGAGGGTCGGGCCGTCGATCGCCAGCGGCGGGATGACGACGTTCACCCGCGACCCGTCCGCCAGCCTCGCGTCGACCATCGGGCTCAGCTCGTCGACCCGCCGCCCGAGCGGCGCCAGGATCCGCTCGATCGCGTTGCGCAGCTCCTCCTCGCCCTCGAAGGCGACCTCGGTCGCTTCGAGCCGGCCGCGGCGCTCGACGTAGACGCGGTCGTGGCCGTTGACCATCACCTCCTCCACCGCCGGATCGGCCAGCAGCACCTCGAGCGGGCCGAGGCCGATGCTGTCGCGGACGATCCGCTCGACCACCTCCTCTCGCGCCGGCGGCGGCAGCACCGCGGCGTGCTCGTCGACGAGGAGCCGAACCGACTCAGGCAGGTCCCCGGCCGACGCGCTCCCGGCGGCAACCTGCGCCCGGCGCCGATCGACCAGTCGCTGCCGCAGCCGGGAGGCCAGCGCGGCGACGTCCCTCTCGTGCGGGGCCGTCACCGGGCCGGAATCACCGTGACGCGGCGGGCAAAGCTCTCCGCGGCGAGCAGGCGAAGAGCCTGGGAGCGGATCAGGCCGAGGGTCGCGCTCGCTTCCCCGGGGTCGCCTTCGCCGCCGACGCCGAGCGCGAGCAGCGGCACCGCCGCGGCGGCGACGTAGGTGCGGCCACCGCCGGAGCCCTGCGGTTCGGTGGTCACGACCACGTCGACCTTCGAGCCGACCGGCTGCGCTCCGAATGCACTCAGCGCGCCGGCACCGTCGACGAGGAGTTCGACCGGCCGCCTTCCGGAGGACATGCCGGTTGCCGCGCGTCGCGTCCGCGGCGGCCGCAACTGCGTCGCCAGCAGGTATGAGCCGGCGGGCAGCGGCGCGATGGAGACGAGGCCGACCGCCGCGGCTGGATCGGTGAGGGCGGCGGAGGGCACGAAGCGGGCCGGAACCTGCCTCACCTCGAGCGCCTCGGCCACGACCCCTGGATCGATCCTCTCGCCGGCCCGCAGGTCCGAGCCGACGACGACGACGGAACGGAGCTCGCCATAGCCACGGGCGACGCGCTCCCCGTAGCCGTCGGCGATCGCCGCGGCGCCGACCGCGGCCAGGGCAGCGGCGGCCAGGAAGGCGACAGCCCGGCCGCGGCGGCTCACCGGGCCTCCCCGCACAACGGAAGCGCCACCCTCGCCTCGCTGCCCTCGTTCGAATGACGCAGCCGAAAGCTGCCGCCGTGCCGCGCCACCGCTCGCCGCACGATTGCCAGCCCGTGGCCATGCCGGTTGCGACCGCCCAGTCGCTGCCCGAGGAGACGACCCCGGCGCGCGGTGCCCACCGCGCCTCGCCCGGCATCCCGCACCGCCAGGCCGAAGAGGCAACCCTCGACCCGTACGTCCACCACGATCGCCCCACTGCCGTGCTCGAATGAATTGCTGATCAAGTTGTCCAGCAGCTGAGAGAGGGCGACACGGTCGCCCCGGAGCACCGCGTCGCCCCCGGACCAGGCCAGCCGCAGCGATCGCCCGGCGCGGCGGACGATCGGCTGCCAGCGCTCCACTGCCTCCTCGATCAGCGGCCCCAGCGACAACCGCTCCGTCGCGGCCTCCACCTCCCTGCCGTTGACCTCGCGATCGAGGCGATCGATCGCGGCGACGGCCAACGCCAACGAGGACTCGAACGGGCCACTGCTCGCGGCGCCCGGGGGGAGCGACAGGGAGAGCGCCTGCAAAGGACGGCGCAGCTCGTGCATCGCGGCGTTCAGCGCACTCCGCCGCCGCCCCTCTCGCAGCGCGACAAATCCCCCTGCCATCGCGAAGGAGGCGGCCATCGGCAGCCCAGCCGTGACAGTAGAAAGCTCGATCGCCATCGCTAGCTTCGCCGTCCGTCAGTCACGGAAAGCCAAGGGCCGCCGATGCGCCTTGTCTCCCCCCGCGGCTCACGCGGAAGCCGGAAAGAGCGGGGTTGGCGCTGAAGAAGAAGCGCGCCCGTCCCTCGTAGCGGTCTCGGCCAGGCGCATCGAGAGGACGGGCGCGATCAGATAGACCCTGATCGGAATAAGACAGTTCCCAAAGTCTTTTTTGCGAACTGGACCTGAGTGCAGAAGTCGAATTTCTTTACTGCATTTTTCCCTTCGGACACGATTTTCCGAAGAGCGTTTTGGAATACTTGTCTAGTAACTCGGGTGCCTGCCACCAAACGTCTCCCCCGCCCGAGTGAGAAACGGAGGTCCTCCTTGCCACAGTCCCGCACTTCCCCAGAGGGCATTACCCAGCAGGTAGCGAAGGCGCTCGCGCATCCGCTCCGGGTTCGCATCCTCAGCTCCCTGCACAAAGGGATCTCGAGCCCTAACCAGCTTGCGCAGGAGCTCGGCGAGCCGCTTGGCAACGTCAGCTACCACGTGAAAACGCTGCTCGAGTACGACTGCGTCGAACTCGTCAAAACGGAGCCGCGCCGCGGTGCGGTCGAGCACTTCTACCGCGCCACCGATCGCGCCTTCCTCAGCGACTCGGACTGGGCCAAGATTCCGGCCTCCGCCCGCAAGGGAATTTCCGGCTCGATTCTGGAGTCGATCGGCCAGAGCGCAACCGCGGCGATGGCCGACGGCACGATCGAGGCGCGCAGCGACTCGCACCTCTCCGACACCCCCCTCCTCCTCGACGAGAAGGGCTGGAAGGACCTCAACAAGGTCCTCGCCGACGCGGTTAAAGAGGCGACCAAGATCCAGAAAGAAGCCGCCAAGCGACTCGACAGCAAGAAGGACGGGATCTCCTCCAAGCTCGCGATCATGCACTTCGAGGTGCCGGCCGCGGCGAAGGCCAAAGCGAAGAAGTAGCTCAGCCGGCGACGAGCCGGTAGCCGATCCCCCAGCAGTTGATGACGAAGCGCCCCTCCTCGGGGTCGAGTCGTCTGCGCAACCGGCTCGCGTGGGAGTCCAGCGTCCGGGTCTTCGACGGGCCTTTGTAGGCCCAGACGCTGTCGAGCAGCTCTTCCTTGGTGAAGACGCGGGTCGGGTCCGAGGCGAGGACGCGGAGGAGGTCGAATTCCTTCTTCGTCAGGGGGACCACGCGCTCGCCGACGGTGACGCGGCGCCGCAGCGGGTCGACGATCAGGTCGCCGACCCGGCGCGGGCCGTCCTGGGCGTGGCTGCGACGGCGCAGGACAGCGCCGATCCTGGCCCGCAGCTCGTGATATTTGAAGGGCTTGACGAGGTAGTCGTCGGCGCCGGAATCGAGGCCGCGGACGCGATCGGTCTCGCCGTTGCGGCCGGTGAGGACGATCACCGGCAGGCGCGGGTCGAAGCGGGAGTCGATCCCGTCGGCCTCGCGGATTTCGCGCAGGACGTCGAGGCCGGAGGCGTCGGGCAGGGTCAGGTCCAGGAGCAGCAGGTCCGGCTGGTTGTACCTGCAGAGGCGTAACGCGTCGGAGGCGGTGGGCGCGGGCATGACGCCGAAGCGGTCGGCGGCGAGGTGCTCGCAGAGCATGTCGAGGGTGATGTCGTCGTCCTCGCAGACGACCAGGCTGGCTATCTCTTCTCGTTGGGGGAGCATGTGATCCCTAAGTCCTCGGGGGTGACGATTTCTCCCCCCCGCCGAGGAAGGAATCTCCAAAACCGCCGCCGCGCCCCGCTGCCAGACGATCCGGCGCGGCGGCACCCGGCGGCGGACCGAGAGCACCCGCCCCTTTGCGTCAAGGAAGAAGAGGTCGAGCTCGAAGCGCATCCCGAAGGTGTGGACGCTGGAGCAGCGCGGGATCAGCAGGCCCGGCCCCGCCTCGCCGCGCCGGCGCCAGGCCAGCCCCCGCAAGCGGGTTCGGAAATCCTTCGCAACGGGAAGGGGTCGAGGATGACGATCCACATGCGACCAAGTCCCCCGGCGCCCCGACTCTCCCCCGTCCCTCGCGACTTATGACCGGTAAACCGAAAGTCGCGATCTTCAGCCCCAACCCGATGATCTCGATCGCGATCGAGTCCTTCAGCGCCGAAGGCGGCGACGACATCCACATCCACGCCGCCGGCCAGGGGGTCTGGGTGGCGAAGATGGCGGCCGAGCTCGGCGCCGACCCCGTCCTCTGTGGCTTCATCGGCGGCGAGGTCGGGACCGTGCTGCGACCGCTGCTGGAGGAGATGCCGGTGGAGCTGCGGCTGGTCGAGACCGCCGAGCCGAGCGGCGCCTACATCCACGACCGCCGCAGCGGCGAGCGCGAGCCGATCTCCCAGAGCGCGGCGCATCCCGCCTCCCGCCACGAGGTCGACGACCTCTTCTCGGTCACGATCGCGGCGGCCCTCGACTGCGACCTCCTGGCCGTCTGCGGCCCCTACCCCGACAACACGATCCCGCTCGAGATCTACGGCAGCCTCGTCGCCGACGTGAAGTCGAACGGCAAACCCGTCGTCGTCGACCTCTCCTCGCCCCGCCTCGACAGCGCCCTCGAGGGCAAGCCCGACCTGGTCAAGATCAACGACTGGCAGATCGCCGGCTTCATCTCCGGCCCCGTCGACACCGACGAGCGGATGCGGGCGGCGATGGAACAGGTCCGCGACAAAGGCGCGGAGAGCGTCATCGTCACCCGCGCCGGCGACCCGGCGCTGGCGCTGCGCGACGGCAGCTTCGTCGAGTTGAAGCCGCCGAAGTTCGAGCGCGGCTCCCGCGAGGGCTGCGGCGACTCGATGATGGGCGCTCTGGCGGCGACGATCGGCGCCGAGCGCGAGTGGGAGGACGTGCTGCGCCTCAGTGCCGCCGCCGGCGCGACCAACTTCCTCCGCAGCGGCCTCGGCACCGGCTCCCGCAAAGTCATCGAAGAGCTCGCCCCCCGGGTCGAGCTGCGTCCCCTGGACTAGAGACGCGGCTCGAACGGGACCTCGAGGGGCTCTCCGTCGACGATTGCGTGGGGGGCCGTCTCGGCGATCCACTCGAGGTGCGGGGCCAGCAGCTCGACCTCGCGCAGGCGCTCCAGCGCCGGCGAAATACGCACCGGGCGGCCGCCGAGGACGGTGTGGGCATCGCTGCTGAGGACGTGGACGAGGCCCTTCTCGGCCATCGCCAGCATCCCCTCGGCCATGTTCTCGCGGAGGAAGAAGTCGGCGGTGGCCTGGATCAGGGCACCCTCCGCGACCAGCGCCGCCATCCGCTCGAACATGTCGGCGGAGAGGTGGCGCTCGGGGTGGGCGACGATCGTGCGGTGGCCGCGGTCGGCGAGATAGGCGACCCGGCGCAGGAGGCTGTCGTCGAGCGGCCCCGGCGCCGGCTCCAGCAGGATCCAGCTGCCGCTGCCGAGCGAGAGCAGCGCCAGCTCCTCGCCGCCCAGACCCTCGACGGCGGTCTCGGCGACCTCGCCGCCCTGGAGGATCCGCACCGCCACCAGTTCCCGCTCCAGCCTCGCGTTCAGGCCCGCCACCCGACCCGCCAGCTCTTCGATCCGGACGTCGTGGTCGTGGCGGATGTGCGGGGTCGCGCAGACGGCTTCGATCCCGTCGGCCTCGGCCTGCCGCGCCATCGCGACGCTGTCGTCGGCGTCGCGGGCGCCGTCGTCGATCGCGTCGAGGATGTGGCAGTGAAGGTCGATCACAGCGGCTCCGAGAAATCACTACCCATTTCGACCCTGAAGAAGTGCAACCTTCCCCCCGGAGGGGCTGGCGCAGCCCGCGTGTGCGGCTGGCGTGCGCCGGACCAAGCGGGGCAAGGACGCAGGGAGGCCGAATAGCAGCGCTATTCGGCCGACTGAGGACGCCGCACCGCGCAGTGTCCGCCGCCGCCAGACGTGCGCGGGGGCTGCGCCAGCCCCTCCTTGGTGCAACCGCGCGTTCAGGCGTGGTCCCGAACCGGCACGTCTCTACGATGATCGGCAAGATCATGGACCTGCTCGCGCCGGGCTTGCGTGGGTGGACTGGCTTCAACTCATGGATAAGAAGACGACCCGCAGAGGGAATTACGAGTCCGGCTCCGACTACGTGCTGGAGTACGGCGAGCTCCGCTTCGCTTTCAACGAGGAGGACTTCGCGCAGCGCGTCGAGCAGGCCGCGGTGAAGCTCCGCTTCGTCGACCAGGGCCTCAGCGGCGGCGAGCTCGACGACCTCCTCGACCTCGCGGTCAGCGGCGAGATCGCCGAGCCCAGCTCCCGCCTCGGCGAGCACATCAACGAGAACTGGGAGGAGCTTGTCGGCCCCTCCAACCGCAGCCTCGTGCACTGGATCCGCCGCCTCGTCTTCCGCGGCGCCTGGCTCGACCAGCGGGTCAAGGAGGGTGAGCTCGACGTCGTCTTCGACGGCCGCACCCAGACCTTCGGCTACGTGCAGCCGGACCGCAGCGACGAGCTGATCGAGCTCTCCAAAGAGCCCAGCTGGCGCCGCATCGCCTACCGGCGCTAGCGAGCGCCCCTCTAGATCAGTCGTCGGCCGGGCGCTCTAGGGCGGCTACGACGGTGAGCGTGCCGCCGCCGGCGCCACCCTGGGCGCGGCCGGCGTCGAAGAACTCCTTCGCGGCCTCGGCGTCGCCGTAGGCCTCGCCGAGGCGGGTGAGGGAGTCGACGAGGAGGATCACGTCTTCGCCCGCGCCGGCTCGTGAGGCCGCCTGGGCCAGGGCGTCGCTGGCGTGGCGCGGCTGCCCGGCGGAGACGATCTCCGCCTGCGGGGCGTCGCGCTTCCAGTCGGCCAACTCCTCGGGCGTCGGGTCGATCAAGAGGGCGACGGGGTCCGGGCCCTTGCTGTCGCCGGCGAGGTCGGCGGCGACGGCGCGCAGGAGCGCGGTGCAGCCCTCACGGGTCTCGGCGCAGAGGAGCGCCTGGCGCCCGGCCTCGGGCGGCAGCAGCAGCCCCTGCAGGGTCACCCCCTGCTTGCCGCGGCGGCCGAAGCGGCGGCGCCGGCGACGGCGCGGGCGCGGCGCCTCGGCGGTCTGCGCGGCGGGCTCGGGGGCGGGCTCGCGCTCCGCGGCTTTCTCCGGTCGGGCGCGACGCGCGGGCGCGGGCGCAGGCTCGGGCTCGGGGGCCTCGCCCTCCTCGATCTTCTCGGAGACCGCCGGCGAGCCGGTGCGCCTGCGACGGCGGCGTGGCCGCTCGCCCTGCGACGCGCTCTCGGAATCGCGATCGGCCGCGGCGACTTTTCCGTTGCCTGCCGCCAGCCGCTCGACCAGCTCGCTCTTGGTCAGCATCCGGAACTTCGGCACGCCGGCCTCGGCAGCCAGCAGGTGCAGCTCGGACAGGGATTTCTTCTCCAGCTCAGCCTTGTTCATCGAGGGCGCAGCCTATTCAACCGGCCGCCCGGGCGGCCGGCGACCGCCCGAGGGCGGTGGCGGGGTCGGTCCCCTCCTCGGCGGCGATGGCGAGCCACGCCTCCGCCTCCTGCGAGCGGCGGCGGCGCGACCAGCCGAGCTCGGCGCCGAGCGCATCGGCGATCGGGCGCACCGCCTTCGCGGTCCGCAGCTCTGGTGCGGCCAGGATCGCGAGCCGGGTCCGGCGCATGAGCACGTCGGCGACGCTGCGGGCCTGCTCCTTGCGGGCGGCGAGCACGACCTCCGCCAGCAGGTCCGGGCGGCCGGGGACGATCGGCCGGGCCAGCTTCGGGTCCTCGCGGGCAATCTCGAGGACCCTGCGGGCCGCGTGCCCGTAGCGGAAGGCGAGCTGCTCGACGGCGTCGGCGCCGACGCCGGCCGGCGCCTCGAGGTCGCCCGGGCGCGCCTCCATCCCGAGCGGGATTTCGTCGGTGTGGCAGGGCGCCTCGCGACCGCCCTGCTCGACCAGCCGATCGACCGTCTGCTTCGCCATCCGCCGCCAGGTGGTGAGCTTGCCGCCGGTGATCGTCAGCATCCCCGACGAGGTCTCGTACAGCTCCGCTTTGCGGGAGATGTCTACGGACTTGCGCGGGTCGCCGGTCGAGATCAGCGGCCGCACCCCCGCGTAGGCGCCGACCAGGTCGGACTCCCCCAGGGAGGTGCCGAAGAACTCGTTGACCGCGCTCAACAGGTACTCGACGTCGTCCGCCGCCGGGCGCGGGTGTGTGATGTCGCCGTCGAAGTCGTTGTCGGTGGTGCCGACGAGGGTGCGGCCGTACCAGGGCAGCGAGAAGATCATCCGCCCTTCGCCGGCGGGGACGATGCAGGCGGCCTTGCCCATCGGCAGGTCCTTCTGGTCGATGAGGACGTGGGTGCCGCGGCTGGGGGCGATCCGCGGCACGTCCTCCTCCCCCAGCAGCTCCTCCGGGCGGACCTGGTCGGCGAAGACGCCGGTGGCGTTGACGACGTGGTCGGCGGAGACCTCCATCCGCTCCCCCGATTCCTCCTCGACGAAGGCGACGCCATTCGCTTTGCCGCCGGCGGAGAGAACCTCGGTCACCTCGGCCCCGTTCAGCATCACCGCGCCGAAGCGCTCGGCCTCGCCGAGGACGGTGAGGACGAGGCGAACGTCGTCGGTCTGACAGTCGTAGAAGAGGTAGGCGTCCTTGGGCTCGCGCGGGGCGAGCGCGGGCACCAGCTCCAGCACCTCCTCGCGGTCGATCGTGCGATGGCGGTCGGGCGACCAGTAGGAAGCCTCTTCCTCCTCGCGAGAGCGGCGCTCGCGGCGGCTGCGGCCGGCGCGCGTCGTCGCCATCACGTCGTACATGTTGAGGCCAAGGCCGAGTTTGCGGTCGCGGCGCTCCTCGCCGAGGGCGGCGACGAGGAACGGCGTCGGGTAGACCAGGTGGGGCGCCAGGCGGACCATCAGCTGGCGCTCCAGCAGCGCCTCGCGGACGAGGCCGAGGTCGAAGTTCTGCAGGTAGCGGAGGCCGCCGTGGACCATCTTCGAGGAGCGGCTGGAGGTGCCGACGGCGTAGTCGTGGCGCTCCAGCAGCGCCACCGAGTAGCCGCGCGAGGCGGCGTCGAGGGCGACGCCGGCGCCGGTGATGCCACCGCCGATGACGACGACCTCGAAGTGCCTGCCGGCGATCTCCTCGATGGCGCGAGCGCGGCTCAGCATCAGTCGAGGTAGGTCGTGGTGCGGTCGGCGCCGGGGCGCTCGGGGGCGGGCTTTTCCTGGCGCGGGTGGCCGAGGTGGATGAGCCCGACGAAGCGCTCCTCCGCGGCGAGGCCGACGGCGGCGCGCCCCTCCGCGCTACGCAGCAGGCCCGGCGTGCGCCAGTAGCCGGCGAAGCCGCGGGCGTGGGCGGCGAGCAGGACGATGTAGGAGGAGGAGGCGGTCGCGTGCAGGTCCTCTTCCTCTTCGACGGGGTCGCCGCTGAGGACGCAGGAGACGACGACGAGGGTCGGGGCGCGGTCGAGCTTCGCCGCCCCCTCGGGCCCGGCGATCTCCTTCAGCCGGGCCAGCGTCCGCGGGCCGATCACGCGGAAGCGCCAGGGCACGGTGAGGTTGTGGTTCGGCGCCCAGCTCGCCAGCTCGAGCAGCTCGTCGATCTGCTCGCGCGGCAGCGGCTCCGGCGCAAACGCCTTGTGGGTGCGGCGAGTGCGGATCGCGGTCTCGACGTCCATGCGTCGAGGGTATCGGCAGCGGACTTAGAGCCCGTAACGCCAGCGCATCCAGCCGCGGCGGCCGGCGAGGCCGGCGCCGAAGAGGAGGCAGCCGGCGAGGAGGCCGAGGAGGATGGCGCCGGCGGTGCTACTGCTGGAGTCATCCGTCGTCTCGGAGGCCGGCGCGCCGGACGCTTCCGAGGCGGAGGGCTCCGGCAGGACGGTGCCGAGGTCCCCCTCCGGGCCGCGGCCACCGGTGGAGGGGAGATCGGGCAGGGTCCCCGCGCCATTCTTCCCGGACGGTGCCGAGCCCTTCGCGGGGGGGCCTCCGGCGCCGCCTTCGAGGGCTTCCTGCAAGGCCGGGGGAACGTCCGCTTCGGACGCGGACGGCGGGATGGTCACGGACGGCAGCGGAACGCCGGAGGGTGGTGAGCTGCCCTTGGACGCCAGCGGCTTGGGCTGGGGCTCGCGGGGCGGGGCCGCGATCGGGAGGTGGTTGCCGGAGAGCGGGACGAGGACGTCGGCGGTGACCCAGACGGGCGAGCTTTCGAGGTTCGGAGACTGGAGGAAGTAGCCCTCGTCGCTCTGCAGGGAGCGCAGGTAGGCGAAGGAGCTCTTGCCGGCCCCGAAGCCGGCCGGGTCCTTGCCGGCCGCGAGCAGCCCCTGCGAGGCCCAGGCGGTCGCCTGCGCGTTTGCCGAGAGGTTGTTGCCGGGGGCGAAGCCGCCGTTCTCGCGCTTCGACTTGCGCAGGTAGGCGAGGGCCCGCTCGGATGCCTCCGACCCCGGCGCCAGCACCTGCAGGACGGCGCCGGTCACCTCCGGGGTGCTTTCGCTGTCGGGGCGGTTTCCCCAGCCGCCTTCGCTGCCCTGGACCTTGCGCAGCCACTCGACCGTGGGGGTGGCGGCGCTGTTGTCCCCCGCCGCCCGCAGGGCGAGGACGGCGTAGGCGCTGGTCCCCGGCCAGCCCTGGTAGGAACCGTTGCCGCGCCGCTCCGCGAGCAGGCTGTCGACGAGGTTCTTGCCCCCGAAGTCGCGCGGATCGACCCCGGCGGCCTCGAGCGCGAGGATCGTGCGGGCGATGTCGCCGGCGTCCTTGACTTCGTCGCCGTGGCCGCGCAGGAAGTCGACCGGCGACTTTCCGAGCCGGGCGACGTCCAGGGGATTGCGCCCGGCGGCGGCCAGCGCCAGCATCGCCCAGGAGGTCATTTCGGCGCCGGCGTCGGACTCGGCGGAGGCTCCGAAGCCGCCGCTCGGCCGCTGCTGGGACTCCAGCCAGTCGGCGGCGCTGCTGACCGGCGAGGCCTGCGCGGAGGGAGCGGTCAGGCCGAGCAGCGCGACCAGCAGCACCGCGGCGACGCCGCCGCTGCGCAGGACGCCACCGACGGGACGGGAAGCTCCCGACCGGCCAGCGGCCGTGCCCCGCTCCCATTCGAAGCGCTCGCGGAACCGCGCCAGCATCCGCACCATCGCCGGTCCGGCGACCAGCGCGAGGACGACGTTGCCGAGCACGTGGGCGACTTCGAACGGGATCGCCCGCGCCTCCAGCGCGAGGAAGTGCCGCAGCGTCAGGTCCCCACCGTACGTCGCCATTAGAGAGAAGTTCAACAGAGCGCCATAGAAAATGCCAGCAAAAGCACAGGTTGCGGCGAGCGCCAGGCGTCCCGCGTTGCGGATTCCGAGCGCCAGGGCCGCGCCGAGGACGCCGCAGAGGCCCCAGCCCGCCATCTGCCACGGCGTCCACGGCCCCTGCCCGAACCAGAAGTTGGAGACCAGCGCGGTGAGGGCGCCGACGGCGAAACCGGGGGCGCCGCCGAGGGCGTAGCCGGCGAAGACGACGATGTCCGTGGTCGGCTTCACGTTGGGGAAGGCGGCGAAGGCGATGCGGCCGGCGATCGCCAGCGCCGCCAGCGCCGCGACCAGGGCGACGACCTGGGCCGGCGGCCGCGAGCGCTCGTACCAGGCGAAGCCGGCGAGGATGACCGCGCCGACGATGAGGAAGCTGGCGACCTCCCAGCTCACGGTGCCCCCTCCCCCGCCAGCGCCGCCGCTCCCCGCTCGGGGGTGACGACCCCGGGCAGGTCGAGCACGCGCGCCACCTCGGTCGCGAAGTACCAGCCGCCGGAGAGAATCTCCTCGGCGGGCCCGTCGGCGACGACGACGCCGTCGCCGAGCAGAACCACCCGCTCGGCGAACTCGGCGGCGAACTCGACGTCGTGGGTGGCGACGACGACCCCGGCGCCGCAAGGCGGTTTAGTCGACCTATCGGCCACTAAGTCGCCTTGCTCTGCGAGTCGGCGGATCAGCGCGACGAGCTCGCCCTTGCGGGCGCGGTCCATGCCGCGGGTCGGCTCGTCGAGAGCGACCATGCCCGGCAGCAGCTCCCCCTCCATCCGGCCCGCGAGCGCGATCGCGAGCGCCAGCCGCTGGCGCTCGCCGCCGGAGAGATCGCGCGGGTCGGCGTCGACCTTCTCCTCAAGCCCGACGACCCGCAGCGCCGCCAACCCCTCGTCCCCCGGCAGCTCGTCCCCGACGCGCTCCCGCACCAGGTAGTCGCCGGGGTTCTGCGTCAGCAGGGCGATCGAGTCGACCTCGACCTTGCCGGCGACCGCCGCGTGCAGCCCCGCCGCCGTCCGCAGCAGCGTGCTCTTGCCGGCGCCGTTTCGTCCCATCAGGGCGACACGTTCGCCACGGCGAATCGTCAGGTCGATCCCCTTGAGGACGTCCCGCAGGTCTTCGCCGCGGTCCAGCTCAACCCAGAGGTTTTTGGCCTCGAGAACGGGGTCAGATGGATGGGGATCACTCACCCTCCTACTTGATCGATTAGGAGGGTGGGTGATCCCCATCCCTCGCAGCGTTTGGCGTGCCTCGCGAACCCCCGTGGGAAGTGGGTCGATCCCGGCGAGGGAGAAGAGGCGGGCGGCCGGAGTCTCCAAAACAGGGTCGGCCGTCTGCGACCAGGCGAGGAAGTCCTTCGGGACTCCGTCGAAGGCGATCCGTCCGCCCGCCATCGCGACGACCCGATCGGCCGCCGCCAGACACCTCTCCAGCCGGTGTTCGGCGAGCAGCACCGCCACCCCCCACTCCTCGTTGAGGCGGCGCAGGAGCCAGATCAGCTCGTCGCCGGCGACCGGGTCGAGCTGGGAGGTCGGCTCGTCGAGGAGGATCAGGCGGGGGCGGGTGACGAGGGCGGCGGCGAGCGCGACCCGCTGCAGCTCGCCGCCGGAGAGGGTGTCGACGGTGCGGTCGAGGAGGTGGGGGATGGCGAGGGCGAGGGCGACCTCCTCGACGGCGCGGGCGCGGTCGGCGGGCTCGTCGCCGCGCATCTCCAGCGGCAGCTCGATCTCGGCGGCGACGGTGGTGGAGACGACCTGCGTCTCAGGGTCCTGGGCGAGATAGCCGACGGCGGCCGCGAGCTCTCCCGGCCCGGCGGCGATCGCGTCGAGGTCGGCGACCCGGACCTCACCCTCGATCTCGCCGCCGTGAAAGTGCGGCACGAGGCCGCAGGCGGCTTTCAGCAGCGTCGACTTGCCCGAGGCGGAGCGGCCGGCGAGGAGGACGAACTCACCCGGCGCGACCTCGAGCGAGACGTCGGCGAGCGCCGGCGCCGATGCGTGCGGGTACGCGTAGCCGAGACCCTGGACCGCCAGCGCCGGCGCCGCCCCGCGTCGGATCGCCAGCTCAGACACGGGCCACCCCCGGGTGTCGACTTTGTCTCCCTATGCGAGAGAAAGTCGACACGCCCCTGCGCTTCAAGGGCGCCAGGCCGCTGAGGGCGACCAGGGCCGAGAGGGCGACGGTGGCGGGGCCAAAGCCGATCTCGACCGCTGGATACGTCTGGAAGTCATCAGCGCCCAGGGCCTTGCCGGCGATCGCGGCGACGAGGACCGTGGCGGCGACGGCGTAGAAGCGGCGGTCGTAGCGGGAGCGGTCGCGGCGGTTGCGGGCGCGGGGCGCGTCGAGGCTGTAGCCGCGCAGCTCGAGGGTGGCGGCGACGTCGACGGCGCGGTCGAGGGAGCCGGCGAGCAGGCGCCGGGCCAGCGGCGCCTTGCCGACCTCGGCCGCTCCCGGCCCGCGCAGGCGGGCAGCGTCGCGCAGGCGGCCGGCGTCGGCGGCGGCGACCGGGACCAGGCGCGAGACCAGCGTCGCGGTCAGGGCGGAGCGGCCGGCGAGCGGTCGCAGCACCCGCAGCACCCGGTCGGGATCGACACAGGCCGAGTAGACGGCGGCGGCGATCATCGCCACCGCGGCGCGGAGGCCGCCGGAGGCGCCGGCGACGACCGCCTCCAGGGTGACGTCGACCTGCCCGAGGAGCGGCCACTCCCCCAGCCGCGCCAGCACGGTCTCGCCGCGGCTGACTACGAGGGCGTTGACGACGACGATCAGGAGCGCCAGCACCAGGCCCATCTCCAGGGCGACGACGACCGCCCGCCGCGCCCCGGCCAAGAGCCCGGCGGCGACCGCCGCCGCCCCGGCCGCGACCAGCACCAGCGGGTTGGAGTAGAGGAAGGCGACGGCGACGATCGCACCGAGGTAGGCGATCGCGGCGCCGGGTGAGGCCGACTGCAGCGGCCACGGGCGCGGCTGGTAGGCGAAGGCGGACTTCATCGCTCCCCCAGCGGCAGCGGCGTCGCCTCGCCGCCCTCGATCGCCACCGCGTAGCGGTCGCGCAGGTGCTCGGCGTCCAGGGCTTCGGCGGCGGCCCGAACGGCTTCTTCGTTCCCGCCCGTCACCACCCAGACCGGCGGCCCGCCGTAGCGGCTGGTCGCGGCGAGGAGGCCGGCACCCGGGCCGAGCCTTGCGGCCACCGCCGCCGCTTCGTCGAGGGCGACGACTTCGTAGCCGTCGCCGGTCGCCTCGAAGTCGGCGAAGACGCCGCTTTCGCCGGGACCGTCCTCGATCAGCTTCGCCGCCGGGTCACTCCGCAGCCGCTGCCAGGGGCCGACCAGGACCCGGATCGCGTCCTTCGGCGCACCGGCGGCGATCTCCACCCCTTCGCCTTCGAGCGCCTCGCGGGTCGTCCCGCAGGCCGCGCCGGCTTCCCGGCACTCGACGACGACCGGGTGCCGCTTTCCCCCGATCCCGTCGACGAACGGCGCCGGCCAGGAGCCGACCACCGCCGGCACGTGGTAGACCGCCGCCCAGTCGCGGTAGTCCCACCAGACCCGCTCGCTTCCCGCCAAGCCCACCTCGGCGGCCCCGACCGGCGATTCGGAGCCGTCGACGAAGAAGAACCAGTCGTAGGGATCGCCGTCGCGCTGCTCCTCGGCGTATCCCTCGATCGCGTGGACGAAGCCGCCGCCGTAGCGGGTCTCGATCTCCGCCTCCCGTTCCAGCACCCGCATCACCGTGTCCGATTCCTTGGCCGAGACCGAGCTCTCGAGCATCGGCACGGCGCCGAACTCCCGCGTCACCGTCAGCTCCACGGTGCCGACGTCGGCGCCGGGGCCGAGGCCGCAGCCGGCGGTTGCGAGCAGCGCCAGCAGCGCGCTCGCAACCGCCATGCCGCGGCGATCGGTCATTTAGGGCACTTGCCCCCGACGCAGACCGGTTCCCGGGCGGAGGGGATGTCCCCCGCCGCGCGGGCGATCAGCTTCGCCGGTTTGCCCAGCGTCACCGTGGTGCGGCCGTCGGCGCCGGTCGGCGCCGCGGCGCCCGTCACCTTCGCTCCCGCCGCCGGCTTCCTGCGCCCTTTTTCGTCATAGGCCCAGACCCGCACCGTGAACGCCATCCCGGCCTTGGCCGTATTCGGCGTGGTGAGGACGAGCTCGTCTGGATAGGGGTAGGACGGCGCCAGGGTCCAGAGCACTTCGTCCCCGGGCTTGATCTTCGCCGCGTCGCCGCCGACTTCCAGCGAGGCGTGGTTGATCTTCAGGTACCAGGACGCTTTGCCCTTGGCGACGCTCGAACCGACCCCGCAGAGCGCGAGCCCGAAGTCGAAGCTGTCGCTGATCAGCAGCGGCCGCAGCGCCGGGATCGTCTTCGCCCCGCTGGCGAGCAGGCCCATCGCGGTGTTGCCCTTCAGTTGCGCGTCCTCGCCGCTGCCGCCCGAGCCGGGCCCGAAGCAGGTCGCCTTGGGACTGGTCTTGACGGCGGTGTTCGCCATCGCCACCGGCTTTTCGGCCAGCACCTTGCCGCCGGTGCCGACGACGCGGAGCTCGGCCAGCGGTCCCTTCGCCGCGGCGAGCGCGGTGAAAGCGAACGTCAGGGAGAGGGCCAGCGCGCAGATCGCGGCCAGCCGCAACGGAATGATTCTTGGCATCTAAGCCACCCTTTCCTCGAGGGTTGAATTGGCAAAGGCCGGGGACAGGTCTCCTGGCTTCCGGGATCAGGGAGGACGCGCCTTCCCGGGAACGAGGTGTCGTTCCCAGTGGCTGACGCGCGAGGCGCCTGCGAACTCCTCCACCCGGTCACAGTGGCGGGACCACGCCGGATTTACACCGGACTTCCCTTGACCACCGACCGATATGTACGCGGCGAGTCTATCCCGCCGCGGCGTCAGGGTATGGCGACAGTGGAGCACCCGAACCCACGCAGGCAGCGAGGGCCCCACCGAACGCCCGGTCGTCACACGCACTGGCGGGTGGCCCGGCACCGCCACCGCCTGCTGCGCGCCGGCGGGGTGGCGGCGCTGCTGGCGGTGGTCGGCCCCGGCCTGCTCGCCGGCCTCTCCGACGACGACCCGGCCGGGATAACCACCTACTCGATCCTCGGCGCCGAATACGGCTACGAGCTGCTCTGGGTGCTGGCGCTCTCGACCGCGGCGCTGATCGTCTTCCACGAGGTCGGGGTGCGGCTCGGCGTCGTCACCGGCAAAGGGCTGCTGACCCTGGTGCGCGAGCGCTTCGGCCCTCGCGCCGCGTTGCTCGTCGCCTCGGCGCTGGTGATCGCCAACACGGGAACGATGTGCGCCGAGTTCGCCGGGGTGGCGGCGGCGATGGACCTGCTGACCGGGACCAGCCGCTACCTGACCGTCCCGGCGGCGGCGATCGCGATCTCCCTGCTCGTCCTCCGTGAGAGCTTCCACCGCGTCGAGCACCTGCTGCTGGCCCTGAGCGCGGTCTTCGTCGCCTACGTCGTCGCCGGCATCCTCGCCCATCCCGACTGGGGCGAGGCGGGCAAGGGCCTGGTGGTGCCGAGCATCCCCCTCGACCGCGACGCTGTCCTGGTCGCGGTGGCGACGGTGGGGACGACGCTCGCGCCCTGGGGGCTCGCCTTCATCCAGTCCTACGCCGTCGACAAGGAACTGGGCGTGAAGGACCTGCGCTACGAGCGCGCCGACGTCATCGCCGGCGCCGTCCTCACGGGGGTGATCGGGGTCTTCGTCGTCGTCGCCTGCGCCGCCACCCTGCACGCGCAGGGCATCGAGGTCGACGACGCCGGCGATGCCGCCCGGGCGCTGGAGCCGCTGGCCGGGAGCGCCGCCGCGACCCTCTTCGGCCTCGGCTTCCTCGGGGCGGCGCTGCTGGCGGCGGCGATCGTCCCCCTCTCCACCGCCTACTCGATCGCCGAGGCGCTCGGCCGGCGCACCGGGCTCGACCAGAGCTTCTCCGAGGAGCCCACCTTCTACCTGGCCTTCGGCGCCGTCACCGCGGTCGGGGCCGGGCTGGTGCTGATCCCCGGCGCCCCGCTGATCGAGCTCCTCTTCCTCACCCAGGCGCTGAACGCGGTCCTGCTGCTGGTGCTGCTGCCGTTCATCCGCTCGCTCGCCAAGGACCGTGAGCTGATGGGCGAGAACGCGCTGGGGCGCTTCGACCGGGTCGCGACGGGGCTGGCCCTGGCCATGGTGGCGATCTCGGTCGTGGCGCTGGGCGTCCTGGCGCTGCTCTGAATCAGACCCCGAGCAGGAGGTCGAGGATCAGCATCACGGCGGCGCCGGCGAGCAGGCCCACCGTCGGCAGCAGCGGCCGCCGTTCCTTGTAGGCGTCCGGCAGCAGCTCGACGACGATCAGGCTCAGCATCGCCCCGGCGGCGAAAGCGAAGGAGAGCGGCAGCAGCGCGTTCACCTGTTCGACCGCGAGGTAGGCGACGACGGCGCCGATCGGCTGTGGGGCGCTGGTCCCGACCGCCGCCCAGAACTGCCGCGCCCGGCTGTAGCCGGTCGCCTCCATCGGGATCGCGACGCTGGTCCCCTCGGGGATGTTCTGGATCGCGATCGCGACGATCACGAAGAGCCCCAGCCCCTCCCGCTCGGATGCGTAGGCGGTGCCGATCGCGAGCCCCTCGGGCAGGCTGTGGACGAAGAGCACGGCGAAGACCAGGGCCGAGGTCCGCGCCCCCGGCCCGCTGCGCCCCATGAAGACCGACTCGTGGTCGAGCCGCCGCCGCGCCACCCCGAGCAGGACGGCGCCGACCGCAAGCCCCACCAGGAGCTCCCAGGCCGAGCCTTCGTCGGCCGCCGGCAGCAACAGGCCGACGATCGAGGCGACGCCCATCACCCCGGCGGCGACCCCGAGCAGGAACGGCGTCAGCGCCGCCGCCCGAGTCCCGAGCAGCCAGACCGGGATCGCCCCCAGGCCGGTCGCCAGCATGGTCGCGCAGGCGGCTAGGAAGAGGACGAGGAGGTCGGGCACCGACCGCCAAGCTAACGCCTGCGGCGGTGCTCAGATCACGGCCGGCGCTTGCCCGCCGCGTCGAAGGCGGCGACGGCGACGACCAGCGGCGCCAGCGGCTTCTCGTCCCCGGCCGCCCGCTCCCGGCTCTGCTTGGCGATCAGCTCGTAGCCGCGCAGCACCGTCTCGCTCAGCTCGATCGCCTTCTCGCGGCCGAGCTCGTCGACCGCCAGGCTCATCCAGCCGAGGATCGCGTCGTCGTTGTCGACGTTGCCGGCCTCGGCAGCGCGCCGGAAGGCCTTGGCGAAGCTGCGAAGGGCCATCTCGGTGGCGCCGCCGCGGATCGACGGCGGCACTTCGCGCAGGTCCGGGTGGCCGAGGTAGGAGCGCGGCACGGCGCGGTAGAAGTGCTTGACGGCACCGCGGACGGGCTCGGTCCGGGAGACCTCGACGCAGCCGCAGTCGACCAGCACCTTGAGGTGGTAGTTGATGTGGTTGAGGGTGCCGCCGAGCGCCCGCTTCATCTCGATCGGGCTCGCCTCGCGTTCGTTCAGCAGCTCGAGGATCTCGACCCGGACCTGGTGCGAGAGCGCCTTCACGAACCAGCGATCGGGCAGCTTCCCCTCCCCTTCCCCATCCCCCATGCGGTCACCCCTAAGCGGTCGAAGATCCCCAGACGCGCAGGAGTCTCGCCAACTGCCGCGATGGGTGTCAACCGTTAATCGCTAAGCCGCCGCTTACCGCGGGGACGGGATCTTGAAGAGACCGAAGATCGAGGAGACCCGGAAGCTCGGCCCCTCCTCGCCCTGCGTCCGTTCGACGCTGCGGCGCTCGACCTCGGCCATCGCCAGGCGCGCGCATTCGCAGATGTCGAGCGCCTCCTCCAGGCCCTCCTGGTCGAGCGTCATCGGCGTCCGGCTGAGGTGGAAGTCGCGGTCCCCGCCCACCGTCCGCGCCCGTTCGGCAGCGACGAAGTCGTCGATCATCGCCTGCATCGAGACGGCGTTGAAGCTCTGCGCCTCGACCGGGTGCATTTCGTCCCACTCGGCGGTGTCGACCAGGACCCGCTCGGTCGCCCGGTAGATGTGCTTCATCGCCCCCTGCACCTTCTCTTCTTCGACCAGCTCGGCGCAGTCGAGCTCGACCAGCCGCTTCGCGTGATGGGAGACGTTCGGCGTCGGCACCCCCAGCTCGCGGGCCATTTCCACCGGGCTCGCCGGCCGTTCGACGAGGATCCTGAGGATTTCCGCCCGCAGCGGGTTGGTGAGAGCGATCAATCGGTTTTGGCGTGCCGCGCGCCGTCCAGTTCGGTTGGACAAGTGACTCCTCCCAGAAGTCTTGAGCACTTAACGCTACCTTGGCTTTCGACCGAAGCGCTTGGGACCGCTCAAGGTTTGTCCAGTGCCAACCGCCGCGTTTAAGGTGGGCGCGGGGTTCAGAGATGAAGCTGAGCAAGCAACCCGCGGCAGCGCCCGTCGCCGGCATCTCCAAGGCGGCCTAGGAGGGCGCGGCAAATTGAAACTCGACCGGGGGCCCTACCTGACTCTGAATGTGGCCGTTGCCGTTCTCGCCGAAGACGAACTCTCTCCGACTCCCCGTATCTGCTTCGAGACTCGATAGAGACCCAGGTCTGCATCTCGAGCTATACGCACCCGCTGGCAGGGACCAGCCGTAGCGGATTGAGTGAAGACCCGAGCAGCGTAGAACGGGCCGACCGGCTGGTTGATCCATGAAGAGCCCCGCTTCAGGGCTAAACGGAATGCATAGCCATACTCCACCGTCTGGGAGCCGAGGTTTTCGACTCGGATCGAGACTTGGCCCCCTGCCGGCACAGTCGATCGCGACGTCCCAAGGTCAACGCGCACAGCTGGCGGGTCGGCTCCGATGCTCAATGAAGGTTGTCTGCAAAACGCAGTGTCCGTCCGCTGCAAGGCTTGGGCCGACCCGGTGCTGACCATTTGAGTTGACAACGCCACCCAGAACAAGACGCCTATCGAGGCAAACATTCCAATACGAAGCCGAGTTTGTCTGCCAATCAGCTGCACATGCCTCCGCACGCTCGTTCGGTTATCAGTCAGGGTTGCACTGAATCATCGTCGAAAGCTGCATCCTGGCAGACATCCCCTGATCCTTTGCCCCTAGCTGAACCTCATATTCACCTGCTGGGAGATTCTCCGGCAGGGGAAGGGTGATCGGGGGGCTGAGGTAGCCCGGCATCAATCGTGGGCGCAGACGGGCAGCGATTCCATAAGCGACTGGCACCTGCACTCCGTCAGGAGCGTATAGGCGGGGATAAGCATCGTAGGAGGCCGAGAAGGTCCCGAGGTTTTTCACTCTCAGGATTGCGTCTTCCCCGGCGCCGACCTCGGGATCCGGTGCTTCAAGACTCAGATCACTATGAGCTCGAGCCACCCGAAAGTACTCCTTAAAGGTTCCAAGGGTTCGGCGGTTGTCTTCAAAACTAACCGTTAGTCGATACAGGCCTTGCGACACCTCATTCCCAAATCCGAACTGCCGGCGATTGAAGGCAGCAACAGTGCTTACGAACTGCCGCCTTGACTTCACGAAACCGATTGACGATCCCTGCCGATTTACACGGTCGAGACGACTAGTCACCATCCAGCGCAGGTGCCGAGCATCTCCAGATCGACTTGCAAGCGCACCGGAGGCTTCTATACGACCCCGGCCCCTAACGATCAAACGGTTATGCGGCGGGTAGACACGCAAGCCGCCGGGGCCAAATCCCAGCCTTCCTGATTCAGCGAACCCGCGCTGCGGTGGCAAGGATTTCAACGGCGCCAGGAAGTCTCGAACCAGCACGGGGGCCAAGCCTGACCTTTCGGTCGCCATCGCCCCGTCCGAGGACGCACCGATCACGATGAGCAGGACCGGGAGAACCGCAGTGAGAGCCCAAACTCCCATCCTGCCCATCATCTGGCCCACCGCTGTCCCACTATCTGGGCTGAATGTGGCAGTTTGCAACTCCCTTCGGGGATTCTTTGATACTCAGGTCTAAGGTTGCCTGTCTTCTTGCGAGCACAGCTTGGTCCTTTGCCCTGTGCCTATTCATAATCCTTGCTCACGCCCCTAGAAAAACGGACCACAGTTCCAGTCGGCTGCGATGTTCCCCATGCTCTGTGACCGCGCCACCATCGCGTACCGACCTACATGTTCGAATGCCTGAGGAGCCAACCGGAATACGCCGGCCTGATCGGTGCGAACCTTCCCTAAGGGGATCGCGACAGGAGCTGGTTTGCTCCACCTGGCGAGATCAACGACACCTGCCGGGCTCGGGCGTACTGCACGCAGTGAGATTCGCGTGAGCCTCAATGGCGGATCGGTGTGTCCGACGATTTCGGGAGTCCTGCGACGCTGGCCGGGGGAAGATGCCGCGTTCTTTCGTGATGCACGCATGACGATGTGGCTTCCTCGTAGCCCAAGCGGCGCAACCGACACATCTTGAAGCGGGACTCGGGTCGCAGATGGCTCGTCAGATTCGAACGTGGAAAAGGCAAGTCCATAGTCCGTGCCGGGCCAGGCCGGGAAGATGCTCCGTCCTCGGAGTTCCAGTTGAGCGGAGCTGTTGGCAGGCAATTCAACCCAGAATGACGTGGCAAACGGAGACGAAGCTCCCCTATTGCAGACGTTTCGGCGCTTCAGGACCGGCTTTGGCATGGGAGGCGACGTTGCGGGTCGGTAGGTACCAGCCCCCGTGAAGTTGACCGCAGTGATAGAAACCGGCGAACCTTGGACAAGTTGGGGGGTAGCCCAGGACGGCACTTTGTAAGCGATGCCAAACGCAGCACCGCCGCCGCCTGAACTGAACTGAACCCGAAAGATCGCTTCTGCCGTCCGACCCGAACCCTCGCGGCTACCCGTCACCGACAGCGAGGTGGGCATCTGACTCCTCGCGACCGGGACGACGACCAGTGCCATGACCACAACCGCGAGGACAATGATCACGTCTCGGTGCCTATCCGCTCCCCGAGCAGTCATCGCTTCAGCTCCCTCATTTGGCTACCGTCACCCCGCCGATATACAGAGGTTCCGGCAGCGGTATACTTTCCTCAGCTAGTTTCGCACCATTGTAGAGCGTTGCTGCACCGCTGACAATCTGCTGAATCGTGGTGATTCTGACGATTGGGCAGATGTAGTTCGCATCAATTCCGTAGTCGTAGTGTCCCCCTAGAAGGTCAGTGCATTCTCCGTACCCATAGGCGTTGCTTTCCGCTCCGGTGATCAGACCCGCAGCGTTGCCCGAACCCATCACCCAGGCTGGACCGCCGCTATCGCCTTGGCTTACCCGCGCCCCGACTGGAATTTCGACTGAACGAAGGGTAGAAACGCCATCCTCGGCCACAGAGAAGGTTTCCTTGGGTTCATCTAGAACCGGTCCGCACGCCCGCCTATCCGTCGTCACACCGGAGACGCATACCCACTGGCCAACAACAGGGGTTTCGTATCCGGTAACCCGTTTCTCGATGTTCTTCGTGAGAAAAATCGTGCGGCCGATCTCCGGCCAGCTACCTCTTATCGTCTCCGCGTCGAGGGAAACGAGAGCTGGGTCTTCCGTGTAGATGCTTCGCGTGACCTTGCCAAGGTCATCCTCTTTCGGATAGCCCCGCTTGACTTCGGACCCTTTGTGGAAGCAATGTCCAGCGGTGAGCTGGAGCGGGACATAGACGGGTTGACCATTGTCTTTGGTCTGCCCATCAGCCGTATCCCAGGCTCCAAATCCGGCCGAGCACGCGGTTTCGCCAGCGAAGAGATAATCACCAGCCTGGACCGGACCGTCGTGGTTGTACCGGCTGAATTTCGATGGCCTGGGCAGTGGCCTGGCTCCCTGGATCACTCTGACTCCAGTGCCAAAGTTTGGTCCTAGAATGCTTTCTGCCTCGCCCGGGGTTGCGGTCGCGACAATAACCCGGTTGCTCGGCACGTCGACAGTGACGTCACCCACCTCACCGCTGAGCTGTGGGTGGCTGGTTACCTCGGTTACTACGCCGGTTCTGATAGAACCGAGCTGGTTCAGGGTCCGGGTCGGCGAACCAGGGGCGACAGCCGCTCGAGCCGGTGCGACAAGTGATCCACTAAGCGACGCGAAGAGGGTTTCCTGTTGATCTTTATTTCCGAGCAAGGCGATGTTGATAATGCCTCCGGCCCGGTGATCCACGTAGTAGCCGGCGTAGCTGCTCGGGTGGCTCGCTCCCCAGCTCATAATCGTGGCGGTATCCCGTGGGATGTAGTAGTCACGGTATTCCAGCTCGGCAACATCGATCGGCCGTAGAGGCACCCCCCAGCGTTCCATCGTGGCCCAGGCGATTTCCCCGTCCGGCGTATTCGGGTTGTACCACGCCCCTATCAGGTCGAAGATCCGGTCATTGACCTTCTGCTCGTCGCCTTTCAGGTCGAGGTCGAGGCCAAGTTCTTCGCGGAACTTGAGGACCTCGCTGTACCTCGGCGGTTCTTCGGCTTCGGGGTCGGGTGGGGGCGTGTAGGGGATGTTCACCCAGAAGCGCTGGCTGGTGGCTTCGCCGAGGCGGTCGGTGGCGATGACTTCGAGGTAGAGGATGCCGGGGGGCCAGTTGCCGGTTTCGGTCACCCATTCGTTGAGCAGGGTCGTGCATTTGGAGGGTTCCGAGGGGTAAGGGCAGGTCTTTTCGTCGACCAGCTGATCGTTGTTGGCGACGATCTGGATCGAGGTGATGCCTTCGTCGTCGTGAGCCTGGACGACGAGGTTGTGGGTCCCGAGGGAGATCGGCTGGCTCGTTTCCCGGTTGTTCGGGTCGTAGAGCGAGCCGGCGATGTCGTCGAAGACCGGCGGCGTTTTGGCGTTCCACCATTTGAAGATCGAGCCGTCGGCGGCGATCTCGTACGTCGTCACCGGTGCGTCGGGAGGGGTCACCATCGTCCGCCGCGGTTCGTCGGAGTAGTTGAAGGAGGTCGTCTTGGGATTGGCGCCGTCGATGGCGACCGTCACCGATTTCACCCGCCCGTAGGTCGCTTCGTAGGCCACTTCGCCGTAGGTGCCGTTCGGAAGAGTGACTTTCGTCATCCGCCCCGCCCCGTCGTAGGTGTAGGTCGCTTCTCCGTCCGGGCTGTCGACGGCGGTCAGGAGGTCGCCGCTGTGGTCGTAGCTGATCGTTCCCGCCTGGTCGCCTTCGACCGTCTCGACCATCCCTTCGCTGACGTCGACGTCGAGCTGCGGGTCGTCTTCGACGACCACGGGATCGCTCGAGGGCGTGTAGTTGCCGAGCAGCCATTCGGCCACCCGGTTGTTCCCCCCGTCGCCGACCCAGACCCGCCCGCTCGGGAGCGCCGCGAGCCCGACCCACTGATCCATGCCGAACTGCTCGGAGCCGGTCCCCGGGGAGCCGAAGCCGGTGATGTAGTCGCCGGCGGAGTTGAAGAGCTGGACCTGGTTGGCGCTGCTGTCGGCGACCAGGACGTTGTCTTCGGGCCCGACGGCGACCTCGGTCGGATTGGTGAACTGGCCGGGGCCGGTGCCCGAGGAGCCGAAGGAGCGGACGTAGTCCCCTTCTCCGTCGAAGTAGAGGACGCGGTCGCGGCTGACGTCGGCGACGAGGACGTGGCCCGAGGAGTCGGTGGCGAGGCTCTGGGGCTGGTTGATCTGGCCGGTTTCGGCACTCGCGCCGCCGACCCGCTCGATGAACGCGCCCGACGGGGTGAACCTCTGGACCTTGAAGGAGTCCGAGACCCAGACGACTCCGGTGGCGTCGATCGCTATCCCGTTCGGCGCCGCGAGATAGCCGTTCCCGAAGCCGAAGCTGCCCCACTTGGCGAGGAACTGGCCGCTTGGGGAGAACTTCTGGACGCGGTGGTTGCCCAGATCGGCGACCCAGACGTTGCCGGCGGCGTCGAGAGTCAGCGCGCTGGGTTCCTGAAGCTGCCCGTCGGCCGATCCCGGGCCGCCGAACTTGGCCAGGAACTGGCCGCTCGGGCTGAACTTCTCGACCCGGTTGTTACCTCTGTCCAGCACCCAGAGGTTCCCCTGGTCGTCGGCGACGACGTCGGCGGGGCTTTTCAGCTGGCCGTCGGCGGAGCCGAGGCTGCCGATGTTGGTGGAGTGGAGAGCCTCGGGGAAAAGGGAGTCGGCCCAGAGCTGCACCCGGTTGTTCCCCCCGTCGCCGACCCAGACCCGCCCGCTCGGGAGCGCCGCGAGCCCGACCCACTGATCCATGCCGAACTGCTCGGAGCCGGTCCCCGGGGAGCCGAAGCCGGTGATGTAGTCGCCGGCGGAGTTGAAGAGCTGGACCTGGTTGGCGCTGCTGTCGGCGACCAGGACGTTGTCTTCGGGCCCGACGGCGACCTCGGTCGGATTGGTGAACTGGCCGGGGCCGGTGCCCGAGGAGCCGAAGGAGCGGACGTAGTCCCCTTCTCCGTCGAAGTAGAGGACGCGGTCGCGGCTGACGTCGGCGACGAGGACGTGGCCCGAGGAGTCGGTGGCGAGGCTCTGGGGCTGGTTGATCTGGCCGGTTTCGGCACTCGCGCCGCCGACCCGCTCGATGAACGCGCCCGACGGGGTGAACCTCTGGACCTTGAAGGAGTCCGAGACCCAGACGACTCCGGTGGCGTCGATCGCTATCCCGTTCGGCGCCGCGAGATAGCCGTTCCCGAAGCCGAAGCTGCCCCACTTGGCGAGGAACTGGCCGCTTGGGGAGAACTTCTGGACGCGGTGGTTGCCCAGATCGGCGACCCAGACGTTGCCGGCGGCGTCGAGAGTCAGCGCGCTGGGTTCCTGAAGCTGCCCGTCGGCCGATCCCGGGCCGCCGAACTTGGCCAGGAACTGGCCGCTCGGGCTGAACTTCTCGACCCGGTTGTTACCTCTGTCCAGCACCCAGAGGTTCCCCTGGTCGTCGGCGACGACGTCGGCGGGGCTTTTCAGCTGGCCGTCGGCGGAGCCGAGGCTGCCGATGTTGGTGGAGTGGAGAACGCTGAGATCAGGATCTGGCCTTGGCTCTACTTCGATCGATCCGGGATCGACTTTGACCGTAGCTGGATCTTCAACTGAGATCTCCGCTATCGCGCCTTCTGCGTAATCGAAGTCGACGGTGGCCGCGGTGCCGGTGCGCAGTTCCTCTGCCCGCCCGGCGGAGCTGAAGGCGACCGCGGCATCGCTTTCGCCGCTTTCGTCGCTCAGCTCGTAACCGCCACCCGGCTCCTTGGTGACCGTCGCCTGCAGGCGCTTGTCGAACTCTTCTTCCCCGGTTGCCTCCGGCAGATCGAGCCTGCTTTCGACGCCACCTTGTTCATCGACGATGGTCGCTTCAGTCGGGGGGGCGGGCGCGGCCGGCTGCTCGAGTTCGAGCTCGGGAGTCTGCGCCAGCGTCCAGCCGTCCCCCCACTCCGTGTTCTGAGACTCCGGCAGCAGCGAGTTGTAGTAGAGGTCGAGCTCGAGGTCGGCGCCGGCTCCCGGCACCTCGAGGTCGCTCTGCCTGTAGACGAGGTTGCCGCTGACCAGGTTGACCGCGAGTTCGGGCCGGGTCGGGTGCTCTTCTTCGTCTTCGTTGCCGCTGCCGTCGGGAAGCGGGAAGTACTGCATGACGTACTCGTCCTTCATCCCGGTCGCCGGGATGTATTCGAACTCGACTTTCCGTTCGCGGGGGGCGTTGCCGGCGAAGTCCCGCGCCAGGATCCGCAGGTAATGGTCGGTGTCGGCGCTGAGTTCGTTCAGTTTCAGCGTCAAGACTTTGCTGAGAGGGCAGTTGCCGGCGACGCAGGACGACGCTTCCCAGGTCTGCAGGGGCGTCGTCCCCTGGTCGAGGAAGACTTCGATCTTCTTGACCCCCGAGCGTCGTTCGGCTGGTTGGACCGGGTTGGCCGTGGTTCCGACGCGTCCGTCGGTCGAGCCGATCGTCAGGTTGTAGACCGGCAGCGCTAGCGGCTTGTCTTTGTCGTCTTTGAGATCGCCTTCGGCCTCGTCGGTCGCCTCGGCCAGCTGTCCGGACAAATCGATTTCCGGCGGCGTGCGATCCACCTTCATCGTCCATTTGTAGGTGCTGGAGTAATTGTCGATCGCGTCCCTGGCGGTGAACTCGACCGATTTTTCCCCCTCGTCGAAGCTTTCCGCCCCGACCGGGAACTGGAAGGTGTAGTTGGCGGGGCAGCGGTTCGAATAATGCCCGTCGCAGCTGTGTTCTTTCTGCAGCACGATGCTTCCCTGCAGGGTCAGGGAAGCCCTCTTCACCCCGAGGCCGGGATCGCTGGCCGGGGCGCTGACCGTGAAGGTGTCCCCTTTCTTCGCCCAGCCGGTCGGGTAGCCCGAGGTCGGCCACGCGGTCGGCTGCTCCGGGTCGCTGAGGAAGAGCGTGGCTCCCCCGAGCCGGTAGTCGTGACCGCAGGGGATGTTCACGCCGCTCGCCGCTTCTATCCCGACGAAGGCGGTACGGGTGCCGGCCCCGAGGTTCTGAGAACCGGTGTCGATGTAATTCGCCCAGCCGCTCGGGTAGGCGTTGCTCAGGACCTTCCAGCCACTCGAGTCGTTCCAGACGCCCACGTAAGGGTGGGGCTCGTTGGCCGAGCAGCCATGGGCGTCATAGTTCATCGGCCCGACGATCACGCGGCGCATGAAGGTCGTCGACCCCTGCGGCACGAACCACCAGCGACCCCAACTGCCTTTCGGATAGGAGAAGTTGGAGCGAGAGCGGACGTAGAGGCCGTTGCCCCAGCAGGTGACAATGCAGGAGGTCCTGCCGATGAAGTCTTCGGACCCGACGCCTCCACCCCACGACCATTTCCAGTAGCCGAGCTTGCTGGTGTCGGCGAAGCCGCTCCAGTTTTCTTCGATCTCGGGATCGACGAACAACGGGTAGGCGACGTCCATCTCGCGATGGTCGAGCTGCAGATACAGGAGGCTCCCTTCGGTCGAGAGGTCGACCGGGATTTCGGCTCCCTGGGCGTCCACCGCATATGGCGACGTGATGCTCGCGAGCAGCGCCCCCTCCCCATCGACCACCTCGGCGCCGCCCGCCGTTTCCCGCAAGACTCCGCCCGGAGGAAGCGTGACGTCGAAGCCGAGTCGTTGCGGGCTGTTGCGCGAGGTGAGCAGGGCCGAGAGCTCGAGGCCCTTCGCGATCGGAGAGAGCAGCAGGCTCGTGTCCTCGTGGACCGCCGGCAGGAAGAGGTCGTTCTCGCCGAATGGCGAGGCGCTGGTGCCCTCCGCGCCGACCGCCCTGATCGCCAGGCCGGCATCGCCGATCTCGATCGGCTCGTCAGAGCTGGCCGGCAGATCGAGCTGAACGAGAGGATTGGCGGGCTCGTACCCGTCGCTGCCTGCCTCCAGCCCCAGATCGACCTTTTTCAGATCGCCGTCCTCTTCGGGAGCCCGCAACGGGACTTCCGTTTCGAGCAAGACCTTTTCTCCGTCGATCGTGACCAACGCTTCCGTCGGCGAATCGATCCGCTCGAAGGTCACATCGGCGAGAACGCGAGCTGGGTCGGCGTCGATCGATTCCAGTTGCGCCTCGAAACGATCGCGCAGCAGTTGCTTTTCCTCAGAGCCGGTCAGGTCCGCGTAGGCGAACGACGACGCCTCCCGTTCGGCTTCGGCCTGAGGAGATTCCAGCGCTTCAGCCTGCGCGGAAGGGGCGGGTGCGTCTTCGGCTAAGACGGGGCTGGTGGCGCAGACAGCAAATAGGAACACGAACACCAACGCCAGCGGTGCCCGTCCTGCCCCTCCCCTCTTTTCCATCGCCACCCTTCTCCGACTGGTTTCGGAACAGCCCCTGCGGCGCTCCGGTCGGGCAGCATCCTTACGCCCCTTAAGGACGAATTAAATACTCAGTTTTCAATTAGTGGCCTCCTGTTATTGGGAGAAGTTTGTGTGGTTTCACTGTTTATCCGGTGCCGGAATCTGGACTAGCTGTCAATCAGAGTTGAACACAAGACAGGGATGGCTGAGTATTCGTGGAAGATTCCGCGGGCCTGAGTTAGAGCCTTTCTTTACAGGATGTCTGGTATTTGCATATATGCCATATGAGGTAGGTCAGTGGCACATCCGGATTTTGGCGATAACTACTTCGATCCTTAACAAGAAGACGCTGTCTTCTGTCTCGAATTTTTGACGAACCCGTGTGTAGACATTCGTCCGCAGGGGTGTTGGCCCAACTAGGGTGCCGCCACTTTGGAAGCTCCGTCTAATGACGGGCGCCCTTTCAATCAACTCGACCTAGGAGGACAACTCGATGAGCAGGGGACTTCGCCGGCAGGCGCCGGCGCTGGTGCTCGCCGGCCTGGCGCTGGTGGCGGCACTGAGCGGAACGGTCTACGCGGCGGGCAAGATCAGCGGCCGCTCGATCAAGGTCAAGTCGATCCCGGGCAACCGGCTGGCGATGGCCTCGGTGCCGGGGAACCGGCTGAAGCCAGGCGCGCTGCGCGGCAACCAACTGGCCCCCGGCTCAATCACCGGCGTCCAGATCGACGCCTCGACCCTGGGCCAGGTCCCCTCCTCGGTCCATGCCGAGACGGCCGACTCGGCCCACGACTCCGAGACCGCGCTGCAGGCGGCGAACGCCGAGAACGCCCGCACCGTCAACGGCTACGAAGCCGGCTGCAAGGCCGGCACCCGCCCCTTCGCCGGCGCCTGCTGGCAAAGCGCCGAGAGCAGCTCCGCCCTCAACGCCCCCGCGGCAGCAGCCGCCTGCGCCGGTCAAGGCGGCGAGCTGCCGGACGCGCTGGCGCTGGTGGCCTTCTCGGGACAGGCGGGAGTGACGCTGGCGGAAGGCGGCGAGTGGAGCAGCGATATCCCCGTCGTCTCCAGCGAAGACATCTATGCCGTGGTCACGGTGACCTCGCAAGCAAAAGTGGCGTCTGCTGTCTCTACCGCAACCAAGAAATTCCGCTGCGTCCTACCCCTGGTCGGCTGAGCGCTCAGCCGGCCTCCGCCTCGAGCAGGCGCCGGTAGTACCGGTAGTCCCGCCGCTCGGGGCGGAGGTTGCAGGCCAGCGCCAGGTGGTGGCGCGCCCGGCGCTTCTGGCCGGTCTTGCTGAGGGCACGGCCGAGGCAGAAATGGGCGAAGTCGTTGACCGGATGCGACTCGACAACCGCCTCGAACTCGGCCGCCGCCGGGGCGAAGCGCCCGGAGCGGAAATAGGCGCGCCCGAGCGCCTCACGGACCGAAGACTTCTCCGGCGCCCGCCGCGCCGCCTCGGCCAGCGGCGCCGTCGCGTGCTCGAAGTCGCCGTCCTCGAGCAGCTCGAGGCCGCGGCGGTAGAGGGTGTAGGTGGGCTCGCCGGCCCCTTCACTGGCCATTTACCAAAGTGTAGGAGGCGCGGGAAATATGCCTCCTAGCAGGCCAAAATACCGACCCTGCTACCTTTAATAGGCGGGGTCGGCGAAGTCACGTCGCGCCGGCCCAATCGTTTTCATGACCACTATTACGTCGAAAAAATGGACCTGCGATCAGTGCGGGGTGACGGTCTCCCGCCTCGGCGGCGAGAAAGTCGAGCTGCCCGCCAGCTGGACGAACACCGACGACGGGACCTTCTGCCTGCTCTGCCGCCGCGAGCGCGCCGCCCAGGCGGCCCTCGACGCCGCCCCTGAAAACAGCGGCCTCGAGGACCGGGCGAAACTCCGCCGCGCCGCCCTGGTCGAGTTCGAGGTCCGCCGCCGCCCCGGCCACGGCAACGGCGAGATCGCCAAAGCCTGCCGCTCCTCGGTCGCCGCCGTCGTCGCCGCCCGCAAACGGCTGAAGATCCCGGCGCCGAGCTAGGCCCGCGATCTGAGGCCGCAGATTGCGGCCTCCAGGTGGATCAAATGAAGGGACCTGTCGGTTAGTCCCCATACGATCCCTCCCCCGTTCCCAACCAGGGGGGAGAAAACAGTGCCAGCCGGGCCTTCTCTTCAAGTGAGCCATGAAGTCGAGGTCCTCGAGGTCGCACCGACGGGTGACCTCATTCGTCGAGTCATCGACCTCGGGAACGGCCCTGCAAAACAGAGGCTCGGATTTCTTCCAAACGAAGGTTTCCTGGATCGTGCTCGCAAAGGCACGCTGCTAGCCGCCATGCAGGACGAGCGCCTCCTGGGCTACGTCCTGTACGACCTCCCGCGACGCAACATCACGATTCGCCACCTATGCGTTTCCACCGACGCACGAGGAGAGGGCATCTCCAGGCGATTGATCGAGGCCATCGCTTCGAGGCACGATCACCGAGAGCGAATCGACCTCTGGTGCAGAGACGACTACGGACTTGCCGGCATGTGGCGGGCCCTTGGCTTCCGACCTCAGGGCAGTCGACCCGGTCGAAGCAAAGAGGGCCACATGCTGACCGCCTGGGTGCTTGACCTAGATGATTCCTCCTACCCCACGCTTTTCGAGGACTACCAAGCAGAGCGTGCGATTGCAGCCTTAGACCACAACGTCTTTCTAGATCTGCACATGAGCATCAGCCAAAGACCACAGGCAAGGGAGAGTCGATATCTCCGGGAAGACTGGATCGCAGACTACGCCGAGCTCTGTGTGACCGAGGAGATCTTCCACGAGATCCAGGACCATCCCGATACGCAGGAACGCTCGCTCGAGCAGCAATGGGCAAATCAGCATCGCATGATCTCTAAGTCGGGCGATGATTGGGAAGCACTGCTCGACGAGGTCGCCGAACTGGCTCCCAAGGCCGGCGCTGCCGACCACCGGCACGTGGCGCGAGCGATAGCAGCAGGTGCTGACTACCTCGTCTCGCGGGATGCAGATCTCCTCGGTGCCGCGGAGGCGATCGAGAGTGCCTTGGGCTTGACGATCCTGCCCCCTGCAGCGCTGATTGTGCGTCTAGACAAGGCGAGAGCTGATGACCCCTACCGGCCCAGTGCCCTGGCAGGAACCGCACTAAGGCAGCTCTCCCCGACAGAGGACATGCACGAGGAAGTGCTCTCGGCTCTCCTCAACAACGCAGCAGGCGAGAGGCGGTCCGAACTCGCCTCTCGCCTTCGACCGATCCTCGCCGATCGTGAAAACCATGAGGTGCAAGTCGTCAAAGCCACCGACGGCCGGATCATCGCCGGCTTCGCGCGGCGAATCCGGGACAAGTGCCTCGAGGTTTCGTTAATGCGGGTTGCGTCGCACCCAGGCTCCAAAGTGGTGGCCCGACAGATCGTCTTTGCTCAACGGAAACGCGCAGCGGACCTAAGACTCGCGGAGGTGAGGGTGATCGACCCACATTGCTCCAAAGACGTTCAGGAGGCCCTCAAGAGCGAGCATTTCGAGAAGACGGCCGATGACTGGACCTCCCACGTCAAGGTCGGGCTCGTCGATGTCAACCAAGTGGACCTTCAGCACCCTCGGCCCATGACTGCGAGCGAATACGAAGACCGATACTGGCCGGCGAAGATCAAAGGAAGCGCGGTCTCGAACTATCTCGTGCCGATCAAAATCCCCTTTGCAGAGGACCTCGGCCTAGCAGAGCAGACCCTCCTGCCGCGACAAATCGGTTTGGGTCTCAACCGCGAGCATGTCTACTACCGGCGCACCCAGAACGACCGAGGAATCTCGCCCGGAGCTCGGATTCTGTGGTACGTCACTGGTGGAACCCCAGCACAGCCCCGCGGAACGATTCGAGCGGTCTCCCAAGTCGCTGACGTTGTGGTCGGGCGTCCTCGGACGCTCCACGCCCGCTTCGAGCGCTTCGGCGTCTACTCGCTCGAGCAGGTTCTCGAGTGCGCAGATGGAAATGGACAGGTGATGGCGCTTCGATTTGTCAACACCGAGGTCTTGGAGCGACCAATCGATCTAGATGAACTCGAAGCCATCTGGGCTGCGGAGGGAGGGCGCTTTGTCGCGCCTCCATCGCCAACCCTGATAGACGAACATATGTTCTGTCTGCTCTACCAGCGATCCTCTGCATATGCCCACTGACGACCCAGCACTCTTTTTATCCCTCCGCCCACGTTTCGCCGAGCTACTTCTAAGCGGGAGCAAGAGTGTGGAGCTCCGCCGTGTCCGCCCGGATGTAGCTCCGGGGACGTCGGTGCTTCTCTATGCCTCCTCGCCGACGATGAAGCTGGTCGGGCGTGCTGAGGTGGCCGAGGTGAAGGTTGCTCCAACCAGTCAAATCTGGAGAGAACATGGGCGCGAAACCGGGATCAGCCAGAGCGAGTACATCGACTACTTCGAAGGACTCGATGACGCAGTTGCGATCAAGCTCGTCAACATCCGTCGCCTCGACAAGCCCCGCCCACTGCAAGATCTGAGACGCAGCATCGCAGGCTTTCAGCCCCCTCAGAGCTACCGATATCTGAATCGGACCGAGGTCTCAGCTCTCGTTTGAGGCTCAGGCCCGGGTCCGCTCGGCGAGGTCCTTGAGCAGGCCCTCGATTCCGCGCTCGCCGTGGACGCGGCGCTGGCGGTCGGCCCCGTTGCCCTCGGCGACGATCCGCTCGATCTCTTCCAGCGCCCCCTCGCCGCCGAGGTCGGCGGCGTAGGGACGGACCTCCTCGAGGACGCCGCGGGCGACCTCGGGGGCCGGGGCGGCGGTGCTCTCGTCGACCATCAGCCGCGCCTCGAGGCCGTAGCGCTCGGCCTGGAAGTAGGACTCCTCGATCGCCTCGCGGGCGAGGCCGGGGGCGCCGGGGCGGTCGATCTCCTTCGCCGCCAGGGCCTGGATCAGGGCGGCGATCGCCGCGTTTTCCCGCGGCCGCGGCGCCACATCCATCCCCCGCACCTCGACCGTGCCCAGGTTCGGGTGCGGGCGCACGTCCCACCAGATGTAGGTGTAGTCGGAGACGCCGGCGGCGGCGATCAGCTGGTCGGCGACGCGGACGAAGTCCTCGTAGTCGCGGAAGGCGCGCGGCAGCTCGAAGCGGGGATAGCTGCGGACGGCGGCGGCGCGGGCGCTGGCCAGGCCCGTGTCGGCGCCGTCGCGGAAGGGCGAGTTACCGGTCAGCGCCGCCAGCAGCGGCAGGTGGTGGCGCATCGCGTTGGCGACGGCGATCGCGGTTTCGGGATCGGGGACGCCGACGTGGACGTGGAGGGCGCAGGGCGGCGTCGAGAGGAGGCTGGCGAGGTCCTTCTTGACGCTCTCGTAGCGGTCTTTTTCGACCAGGTCCGGCTCGCCGCTCTCGCCGGGGTACAGGCCGGAACCCATCAGCCTGGCGCCGGTGGCGGTGACCGCGCGCCGCACCCCTGCCAGCTCCTGCGCCGCCTGGGTGGCGTCGAGGCAGACGCCGGTCTTGACCTCGATCTGGGTCGCGAAGATCTCGGTCGAGACCGACTGGCGGTGATCCGCGTCGATCCGCTCCAGCACCCCCTGGCCATCGGCGACGAGACCGCAGCCCTCGTCGATCAGCAGCAGCTCCTCCTCGACCCCGATCGTCAGCGGCGTCGAGGAGCCGAACTTGTGCTCGCGCGCGTCGCTCCCCGGTTTGGATTGGGTTCCCATATCGGTGTGTGGGCGAGCTACCCCTTGCCCGATCTTCTTTAACCCCGTCCTATCCTCGCTCGGTGCCGATCAAGCGACGACTGAGAGTGCTGCGGGAACCGGGTTTCCGGAGGCTCTTCCTCGGCCGCACCACCTCGCTCGTCGGCGACGGGATGTCGCCGGTGGCGATCGCCTTCGCCGTCCTCCACCTGGGCGGTTCCGCCACCGACCTGGGGGTCGTCTTCGCCGCCCACAGCCTGCTCCTGATCGCGCTTGTGCTCAGCGCCGGGGTCGTCGGCGACAGGATCTCGCCCCGGCTCTCGATGCTCGGCGCCGACTTCGTCCGCATGGTCGCGATGGGGACGATGGCGGCGCTGCTGCTGAGCGGCGCGGCCGAGATCTGGCATATCGCCGTCCTCTACGCGATCGGCGGCGGCGCCACCGCCTTCTTCAACCCCGCCTCGAACGCGATCGTCCCCCAGATCGTCCCCACCGGCCGCCTCCAGGACGCGAACGCCCTGCTGGAACTCTCCCGCTCCCTCGGCAAGGTCGTCGGCCCGGCGCTGGCCGGGGTCATGCTCGGGCTCGGCTCGCCGGGCGCGGCGATCGCCGTCGACGCCGGCACCTTCGCGGTCAGCGGCGTCTCGCTGCTGGGCCTGCGGGCGGCTCGCCCGGAGCAGGCCGAAGCGGACTCGTTCCTGGCCGAGCTGCGCCACGGCTGGCGCGAGTTCTCGAGCCGCAGCTGGCTCGTCGCGGTGGTCTGCGGGGCCGCGATCAGCAACGCGATCTACGGGGCGGCGTTCCTGGTCCTGGGACCGACGGTGGCGGAGGAGTCGCTGAACGGCTCCAGCTCCTGGGCAGTGATCGCGACGGCGATGGGCATCGGCGCCCTGCTCGGCGGGGGGATCGCCCTCTCGATCCGGCCGCGGCGCCCGCTGCTGGTCGGCGAGGGACTGGTGATCCTGATCGCGGTCCCGCTGGCGCTGCTGGCGCTGCCCGCCTCGACGGCGCTGATCGCGGCCGGAGCGCTCGTCTCCGGCGCCGTCGGCAGCCTCGCCCAAATCCTCTTCGAGACCGCCTGGGCCCAGCACGTCCCGCCCCCGGTCCGGACCCGGGTCAGCGCCTACGACTGGTTCGGCTCGCTGGTCTTCGAGCCGGTCGGTCTCGCCCTGGTCGGGCCGCTGGCGATGGCGATCGGCACCTCCGAGACGCTCTGGCTGGGCGCGGGGACGGTCACCGTCTGCCTCATCGCCGCCTACTCGGTCCCGAGCGTCCGCCACCTCGAAGTGCGGGTCGACGAACCGACCCCAACTCCACCGCCGCGCCCGATCGAGGCCGGCGATTAGCTAGAGCGTCCGCAGGGCCGCTTCGGCGGCGTTGAAGCCGTTGATGCCGTGGGCACCGGCGCCGGGCGGGGTCGCCGCCGAGCAGATGAAGACGCCGGGGATACCGGTCCAGTAGGGGACCGGGTGGACGCGGGGGCGGAGCATCGTCTGCAGCGGCGTGTTGGCGCCGCCGAGGATGTCACCGCCGGCGAAGTTGGCGTTGCGGGCCTCGATCTCCGCCGTCGTCGTCACCGTCGTGGCGACGATCCGCTCGCGCAGGCCCGGCGCGAAGCGTTCGATCTGGTCGAGGAGGGTCGCGGTCGCGTCGCCGTCGTAGCCGGCGGGAACGTGGGCGTAGGCCCAGACCGGATGCAGGTCGCCGCGCGAGCGGCCGGGGTCGGCGAGGTACTGCTGGCCGACGAGGACGAACGGGCGCTGCGGCATCCGGCCGCGGTTGACCTCGGCCTCGGCCTCGACCAGCTCCTCGAGCGAGCCGCCGACGTGGACGGTCCCGGCCCGCCGCGCCGCCTCCATCGTCCAGGGAACCCCGTCCTGGACCGCGAGATCGAGCTTGAAGGCGCCGGGCCCGTACTTGTAGCGACGGTAGGCGCGGGCGACGCGGCGCGGCAGCCGCTCCCCGGCCACCTCCAGCACCCCCCGCGGAGTGAGGTCGAGGACGACAGCGTCGGTCGGCGGCAGCTCCGCGAGCGAGCCGACCCGGCGGCCGGTCTCGATCCGGCCGCCGCGCTCGCGGATCACCGCCGCCCAGGCGTTGGCGATGGAGATTGAGCCGCCCTTGGCGACCGGCCAGCCGTAAGCGTGCCCCGCGCAGAGCAGCGCCACCCCGATCGCCGAGCTGAACGGTTGGGTCAGCGGCGCGTAGGCATGAGCGGCGACGCCGCCGAAGAGGGCGGCGGCCTCCGGGGTCCCGAGCCGGCGGCCGAGCACGGTCGCCGGCAGCGCCGCCGGCAGGCCGAAGCGGGCCAGTCGCAGCGGGTGGCGCGGCAGGTGGATCAGCGGGTGGTAGATGTCCTCGGTGAGGACGTCGTAGGCCCGCGACGGCGGCCCGAAGACGCGCTCCCAGTTCTCTCCCGCCGCCCCCAGCCCGGCCGCGGTGGCCTCGAGCGAGCGCAGCATCACCGCCCCGTCGCCCCCGTCCAGCGGGTGGGCGAGGTCGACCTCCGGCCAGGCCCACTGCAGGCCGTGGCGCTCCAGCCCGAGCGAGACGACGGCCGGCGAGGCGACCGCCATCGGGTGCGTGGCGCTGCACTCGTCGTGCAGCAGTCCCGGCTCGTTCAGCTCCGAGCTGCGGGTGCCGCCGCCGATCCGCTCCTCGGCCTCGATCACCGTCACCTCGACGCCGCGGCTCGCCAGCGTCGCCGCGCAGGCGAGGCCGTTGGGACCGGAGCCGACGACGACAGCGCTAGCCATCGTGCACCGGGAAGGGCTCGCCGCCGAGCCAGGGCTGGCGCCGGACCATCTCGGCGACGTCCACGAAGCCCTCCTCGACGAGGCCGTCGGCGGCGTCCCAGATTCGGTAGCGCTGGCGCTGCACGTGCGCGGGCTGGGACTCCAGCGTCACCACCCGCAGCTCTCCCGGCCCAAAGTGGCAGCGCTCCTGGACCGCCGCCAGCAGGCGGTGGTCGTGGAAGTGGCCGTCGCCGAAGTTGTAGCCCAGGACGACGCCGGCGACGAGCTCGCCCTCGCGGACGTCGTAGTCCTCGACGTCGTCGACCGCACGAAGCGCCAGCGCGTTCAGCGCCCGCCCGTGCGAGTGCATCGAGCGGAAGGCGAGCCCTTTGTAGACGAGCACGTCGATCATCTCGGAGTCGTAGAACTTCTCCAGCTGCCTGGTGACGATCGGCGCCGACTTGACGATCTCGCGGTCGAGCTTCTCCTCGGCCCTGCCCTGGCGCCGGAAGAACCACTGGCTGGTCGCCCAGTTGCCGGCGTAGTAGCGCATCGAGGGCAGGAAGGAGACGAGGTCGGGCCGGAAGTTCCCCAGCACCGGCAGGCCGACGCAGAGGAGGCCCAGGATGACCAGCAGCAGCGGGTCGTCGAGGCTCGACCAGGGCACGTCGGCGTAGTGGCCGAAGAGGAAGAAGAGGCCGAAGATCATGAAGACGTTCCACTCCAGCGGCACCGCCAGCGGGAACGTCGAGAAGATGTGGACGTGGAAGATCACCATCCCGGCGAGGGCGAGGGTGCCGACCAGGCCGCCCTGGGTGAGGAGCAGGACCAGCGGCAGGGTGAACTCGACCGCGGTCCCGAGGTGGGCGTCGAAGGCCCCCAGCCGCGAGGGCCGCAGGTCCTCGGGGTAGTCGCGGTAGAGGCGCCGCTTGAGGGCCCGTGATCTGTTCCAGGGCGTGTTGCTGATCATCACCGTCACCACGAAGGGGAAGTGGCGGTTCAGCTTCGAGGACGCCGCCCCCCACCAGATGCAGAAGAAGACGATCTGGGCGGCGATCACCATGTTCGTCAGCGGGAAGAGGAAGATCAGCGCGAGGGTGCCGTAGATCTCCGCTCGCGCCGCCAGGAACGGGACCTTGTCGCGCAGGCCGAGGGCGGCGAGGAAGGCCAGCAGGACGCCGACGGCGACCGGGTCGAGCCGAGCGACCTCGCCGTCGACCCAGGGCGCCGTCGCGTCCACGCCCGGCGAGAGCAGCAGGTAGAGCGCCGCCGCCAGCAGGCCCGCGTAGAGGGCAACGTCGATCCAGGTGCGGGTCGTCCCCCGCGTCCCCGGCACCCGCTCCGGCCAGGGCGGCAGCCGCGTCGTCCCCGGCCGCAGCCAGTAGAGGACGCCGCCGATCATCGGGCTGAAGCGCAGCGTCAGCGGCAGCGAGCCGGCGCCCAGCCCCAGCACCTCCCAGAGCATCGTCCAGATCACCGCCTTCTGGAAGACGATCGGGTCGCTCCAAGGCGGCCAGCCGCTGGTGGCGAAGATCAGCAGGGCGCCGAGCCCGGCGTAGGCGAGGATCTTGAAGACGTAGAGGAAGTAGACGGCGGTCGGCGTCCCGAACCCGTTCAGCGCCCAGTCCTGGGCCAGCGGCTTGATCCGCTCCAGGTGCGGCAGGCGCCGCCACTCGGAGTACTCGAACGGCGGCGGCGCGGGGTCCAGCAGTCCCATGGAGGGGCAGCCTAACCTCCGCTGCGATGGCCTACCGCCGGATCCTCGCCCGCCCCCACGTCTTCGCCCTCTGCGCCACCTCGGTGCTGGCGCGCCTGCCGGTCGGGATGGGCGCGGTGGCACTGGTCATCTTCGTCCACGACCACACCGGCTCCTTCGCCGCGGCCGGCGCCGTCGCCGGGGCCTTCACGATCGGCCTGGGAGCGACCTCGCCGCTGCTCGGGCGCCTGGTCGACCGCCGCGGGCCGCGGCCGGTCCTGATCCCGGCGGCGCTGCTGACGGCGCTGGGGTTCGCCCTCACCGTCGTCCTCGCCGAAGCCGATGCCGGCACCCCGGCGCTGGTCGCCGCCGCCGCGCTCGCGGGCGGCGCGACGCCGCCGGTCGGCGGCCTCCTGCGCCAGCTCTGGCCGAGCCTGGTCGAGCAGGAGGACCTCGTCGCCGGGTACGTGATCGACTCGCTGCTGATCGAGGTCTTCTTCGTCGCCGGCCCGCTCCTCACCGGCGTCCTCGCCGCCACCGCCGGCTCCGCCGCCCCGCTCATCGCCGCCGCCGGCTGCGGCGTCCTCGGCACCCTCTGGTTCGCCTCGATCCCCACCGTCGGCGGGCAGGAGCCGGCGCCGCCCGAGCACCACACCCGCGCCGGCGCCCTCGCCTCGCCGGCGATCCGCCTCCTCGTCGTCACCGGAATCCCGATCGGGGTCACCTTCGGCGTCCTCGACGTCGTCTTCCCCGCCTTCGGCGCCGAACACGGCGACTCCGCCCTCGGCGGCCCCTTCGTCGCCGCCGCCGCCCTCGGCTCGGCCGCCGGGGCGCTCCTCTACGGCGCCCAGGCCCACCGTTTCCGCACGCCGGCGCAGGGCTCGATCGCGCTCGCCGTCTACCAGCCGCTCGCCTGCCTGCCGATGCTGCTCGCCGACTCGACCCTGGCGATGCTCGCGCTCGCCGCCCTCGCCGGCACCTACATCGCCCCGGCCAGCAACCTGCGCAACCAGATCGCCCAGGCGGCGATGCCGCCCGGCACCGGGACCGAGGCCTTCACCTGGCTGGCGCTGAGCCTGACGGTCGGCGCCAGCGGCGGCTCGGCCCTGGCAGGGCCGCTGGTCGAGAGCGGCGGCTGGCGGGCGGGTGTGGTGCTCGCGGCCGGGCTACCGGCGCTCTGGCTGCCGCTGATCCTGCTCCGGCGCGAGCTGCTGCACCGAGCGGTGGCGGCTAGCGCCGGGCGCTGAGCCGCGAGTTGTAGTGCAGGCGGTGCCGGCGCTTCTTCCTGCGCAGCTTCTTCTTCTTCGCCGGCGGCGTCGCCGCGGCCGCCTGCGGTCCCTGCGGCGGCGTCACCGCGGGCGGTTTCGTCTCCGGCGGGCCGCAGCCGGGGTCTTGATTGCAGCCCATTTCGAGCCCACCTGCGGCCGTCACCGTGAATGGCACCCCACCGACCGCAGTGGCATCCGCGTAGGGATTCCCACCCTCGACCCGCACGTAATAGGACCCGGGCTCGAGCCCGGGGACGAGTACGTGCACCGGGACCGGCGCGGTGCCGGTACCGATCTCCCCCCCTGCCTCCTCGCAGGGGACCGCTTCGCCGAAGGTGACCATTTCCGTCGCCGCCCATTTCTCGAAGCCGGCGTTGTGGAAGATCGAGTCGGTGACCCAGCGAAAGCGGCAGCGGGACAGCTCGTTGCCTTCGGGGTCGACGGTGCCGGTGAATTCGACCGCCCCCGGGCCGCCCGGCCCGACCGGGCCGTTCGCGAAGACGGGCGCCGGCTCGTCGGAGGTGGTGAAGACTTCGTCCGGGCCTTCGGTGACCCCGGCCGCGTTCCGGGCAACTACCCGGTAGTGGTATTCGGTGCCCGGCAGGAGGCCACCCTCGAAGTAGGCCGGCAGCTTCGCTTCCCGCGGCACCGCCTCGTCTCCCGCCGGCAGCTCTCCATCCCACAGGGAGTGGAAGGGGAAGTACACCCCCGCTTCACGCCCGTATTCGAATTCGTATTCGGTTTCGAGCCCTTCGGGGTCGATCGAGAAGTGGACCGTCGCCTCGTGGTTGCGGACGTCCGTCGGCACGCCGATGCCGATCGCCGGAGGCCCCGAGGCCGCCGCCGCGGCCGGGATGCAGAGAAAACCCGCCAGCACCAGACAAAGAGTTGCGCGCCGCACGTCGTCCAGAGTACTGGCAGGCCGGCCACGAAAATCGGGCAGTCCTAGTTTTCGGCTGGAGAGGGTGGCGGTAAATAGGTATCCCTGCCGGGCACCGCCGTCAGGCCGGGGTGAGCGATAGACGAGCCGGCGCGACCTCTCGCCGCGCCGGCTCGCCAAACGACTACGGCGAAACTACGGTTTCGCGCAGAGCGCGACGACGACGAAGTCGCGCGTGGAGCCGGTTTCGTTTTTCGCCGAGGCGCGCCAGCCGGTGGCCGCCGCCCCGTCGAGGACCGGTTTGCCGCCGGCGCCGGTCGGCACGCTCCCGTGCAGGGTGGCGGGGAAGTCGTAGGCGTTTTCGCCGTTGACGAACCCGGCGCCGCCGCCGACGAGGTGCTCGCCGCTCTCGCAGTCGGCAGTTTCGGTGGTCAGGGTCCCGGTGGCGATGTTGGGTTTGACGCTACGACGCGCAACCACGCTGGTCGCGCCCGGCGCGCCGGCGTCGCCCTTCGGCCCCTGCGCTCCCTGCGGGCCGGCCGGCAGCTGGCCCTCCTTGAAGTCGACCGCCTGCAGTGAACGGTCCTTGACTTTGGCGCTGTTGACCGCGTTTTTCTTGATCTGCTTCGAGCCGACGCTGTTCTTCGGCAGTTGGGTCGCCGCATAGGCGCCGCTCCCGAGCGCGACGAAGAGCGCGATGCAGGAGACGACGTTGGCGAAGGTGAGACGTGGACGCATGCCCTTGGGCATCTGAGGAACCCCCTTGGGGTCACGGCTCATCTGAAGACTGGTGGACGAGCCCGAATGGACTTTGTCGGGTGGACCCTATTCCGAGAGGAGGCGTCGAGCACTACAGGCGTTTCGGTCCTGCCGCTACGACCTATTGTCCGGGCATGGAGTTGAGCAAGCAACACGCCGAAGCAGTGGGTGCTGACACCGATTTGGCGCCGGAACCGCCCGTCGTGCCCGAGCCGCCGACGGCCGAGGAGCTGGACAAGGAGCGCCGGCAGTCGCGGCTCAAGAAGCTCGGTGGGCTCCTGCTCCCACTTGCCCTCCTCGCCACCAAGGCCAAGGTCCTGCTCCTGGGCCTGGCCAAGATCAAGGCGGTGACGACGCTGGGGACGATGTTCGTCTCGATCGCCGCTTACGCCCTCCTCTTCGGCTGGCCCTTCGCCGTCGGCTTCGTCCTGCTGATCTTCGTCCACGAGATGGGGCACGTCATCCAGCTGCGCCGCGAGGGAGTCGAGGCCTCGGCCCCGGTTTTCATCCCCTTCCTCGGCGCGGTGATCGCGGCCAAGTCCCTGGGCGAGAACGCCGCGGCAGAGGCCCGAGTCGGCCTGGCCGGCCCGATTCTCGGCACCGCAGGCACCCTGATCCCCCTCGCCGTCTGGCTGGCGACCGGCAGCGACCTCTGGCGCGCCCTCGCCTACGTCGGCTTCTTCATCAACCTCATCAACCTGCTGCCGGTCCTGCCACTCGACGGCGGGCGGGCGATGGCCGTCCTCGGCCCCAAGGTCTGGATCGCCGGCATCCTCGTTTCCATCGCCGTCGCCGTCATCTTCCTCGGCCCCTTCATGCTCATGATCGCCCTCCTGCTAGGCGGCCCCGAGCTCTACCACCGCTTCAAGAACCGGAACTCAGAGGAAAGCCGCGCTTTCCACTCGGTACCGACGAAGACCAAGCTCGCGGTCGCCGCCGTCTACCTCAGCCTCGCCGCCCTACTCATCGTCGGCATCACCGAGACCTACGTCCCTCGCACCCTCTGACGCGACAGGCCGGTAACGACGGACGGCATCAGGGATCTAGCGGGGAAAAAATGCCGAGCCGGTTCGACGGAAGACGCCGCCGCCGCGCGGCGAGAACTGTGCCTTCACCTGCAACTCGACCCGCTTGCGCGCTGCGTGAAGCAGGCGCACGCCTCGCGCCCCCAGGCGGACCACAACCTTCGTCCGCCCCGCACGGGGTACTCGCCTGACGCCCGCGGCAACGAGAAGGGGCGTCCGCTTCCCCTGCCGGTGCCTCTGCCCGGCCACGAAGCGCAACTGTGCCTTCAGCGTCCCCGCCTCCGGCGCATTGAAGGGGAAGGCGCAGTGCCGGCGGGCCAGCAGGGCGCCGATTCGCCGTGGCCGACAGCCCGCGGCGATGAGGTCGGCCAGCGCATCGCCAGCCGATGCGAAAGCGACCCCGCCACGGCATGGCCCGGTCTCCGCGCAGCCGCCGAAGGCCGTGGGAGCGCTCGGCGCGGAACCCGCAACGCCTCGCCCCTCCCCATCCCCACCCGAGGTCGGCACAGGCTGAGGCACGGCGATCGGCTCCGAGAGCGCGACGGCGCCAAGGCCGACCGCGTTGCGCGCCCTGACGATGGTCCGCACCGTCGTCCCCGGCTCGAGGCCCGGAAGGAGCGCGCTCGAGGCGTTCGGGCCGAGCTCGATCGAGATGTCACTCCTCCCAGGCACGGAGACGGCGTACCCGGTCAGCGGGCTACCACCATCGCTCGCTGGGGGCTGCCAAGCGATCGTCACCGGCGACTCGCCGCTGTTCGCCGTCAACTGAAGCGGCGCCCCGGGCGCTACCGCGACGGGTGGCAGCGACGGACCCCGCAGGCCCGTCGCAAATAGGTCGGCGCCCCGGTCGGGATCGCACTCGTCGGACTCGCCGTCTTCGTCCTCGTCGGCGGTGCCCGACCCCACCTGCAGCGGACAGCCGTCGGCACCGTTCGGCAGGCCGTCGCCATCGGCGTCGGCAAGCGGCCCATCCGTGGGATCAAGATCGCACAGGTCGGTCAAGTGGTCGCCATCGGCGTCCGGCGACCCGACGCACGTCGGGCCCACGTCGACCAACAGCGGCAGTGCAGCCAGCCGCTGCCCACCCTCGGTCCACAGCTCGGCATGGTGAAGGCCAGGGGCGATCGAGGGGCCCAGCCGGACCGCGATGTCGGCGCGCCCCTCCGCGTCGGTCATACCCCGACCCCCCGCGCTGCCCAGTGAGAAGGTGGGAACGACGATGACCGTGTTCGGCGGCCCGTCCTTGATGATCACGTGCGCCTGACTCGACGCGGTGAAGACATCGGTGTCCGGATCGTCGCCGACCACGGCAACCGACAGGTAGTCGATGTCCCGATCGGGCACAAGCGAGATCGCCGCCGGATTGGGCCGCAGACCAAAGCCGTCGAGCGGATATTGATCGAGCGCGACCTGCAGCAGACGGTCCTGTCCGGCCGGAGTCGGGTGAAAGGACTCGTTGCCGACCGGCAGGGACCCGCTTCTGCCCGCCTTGAGGCCGTGCACATAAGGCTGCGGGCTACAGACGGCGTGGTCGCGGAAAGCGTCGACCACGTTGATCACGTGCGCACCGGCGAGAAGCGAGCCTGCATCGAACATCCCGTTCAGTTCTTCCTGGAAGGTCTCCGAGAGCCAACGTCGCTCGCTTGCGTCGATCTTCATCCCGCCGTCGGCGAACGCCGCGATTACTCCGGCGAGCCCGGTCGCGCCAAGCGAGCCGCAGTCGTCCGGCAGGGGCCGCAGCGGGTCCGGATAGTCCATCCGGTACAGCTCGGCGTTGGACGTAACGCTGCGCACGTTGGAAATCACCTCGATGATGCGTTCGCGAAGTTTGGGGAGGCGGCCGAGGTAGCGCTCCCGCCAGCCGTTGAGGGCCAGGCAGCGGGTGAAAAGACAGTCCTTGATCACGTCGCCGAAGCCTGCGTCGTTGCCGCCGGTCGAGAGCAGGACGATGTCGATCGTTTCCGGTTCGAGCTCCGCAAGACGATCGAGCTGGGTCACCCGCTCGGTGTATTGGACGGCGTCCGGCTCGCCGGCCGTTGCCCGCGTCCGCACCCCGTCGACGTTGTCGGTCACCGCCCCCGAGCAGGCAAGGAAGGCGATCGTGTCGCCGGCGACGGCGGTGCTGGGCTCGCCGTCCGTCGCGAAGTCGATCACCGGGGCGCCCGGGCGTGCCAGCCTACGCGCGAGTTGCAGCGCCCAGGAGCGCTCCGAGCGGTGACAGAGATTGACGCTGCCTTTGTCAAAGGGGTTGTCGACGTCGGTTCCGGGCCTGTAGGGCTGGCCGTCGTCCGCCGCTCCCTCGGCGCTGATGTATGAGTCGCCGAGCACGGCGATGCGTACGGCGCCGTCGCAGTTGACGTCACCGCCATTCGACGAGTGGGCGGGTGGGGCTTGGCGTGAGCCCCAGGCCGTTTCGTAAGCGCCGGTTGCCAGGGAGACGACGTCCGATCCGTCCGCCGCCATCGTGCCCACGTACTTCTGGCCACCGCCATATGGACCCGTAAAGGCGATGCGGGCGCCATCGGGCGACCAGGAGGGGCCACCCGCATCGTGGCGCACGAGATGGGCGTCGCTGCCGTCGGCGTCGACTACCCAGGTAGATGCGTATTCGCCTTCGTGGCCGCCGACGAAAGCGATCTTCTCGCCGTCGGGCGACCAGTCGGCCTGCTGGGCGTATGGATCCCCCGTCGCGAGGATCTGTTCGCCGCCGCCCTCGACGTCGATCGCGCGCAGGGTCTCGTCGCCTCCCCCTGACCGAGTCGAAAAGGCGATCCTGCCGCCGTCGGGCGACCAGGAGAGGAAGCGCTCCCTGGCGGGGGTATCGGTAACACGGCTGGGCGTACCGCCTGTCGCGTCAATGAGGTAGATGTCGGCCTGGCCCGCTTGCTCGCCGACGAATGCAATCTCGGTACCGTCGGGAGACCAGGTCGGGCTGGTCTCGTTGTGCGGGTCGGAGGTGAGGCGCGTCGGCTCTCCGTCATCGACACCCAGCACGTAGATGTCGTAGTTGCCATTCGCATAGGACATGAAGACGAGCCGCTCGCCGTCGGGCGACCAGCGCGGTTCGGCCACACCGCCGGTGAGGCCGATGTCCCCGCCGCCGGTGAGAACCCGTCGATCGGAGCCGTCCGGCTTCATCGTCCACAGGCAGGATCCCTGCGCAAAAGCGATCCTGCCGTTGGACCCCGGGAAGGCAGCGATTGCCGTCCCCGCACAGACCAGCAGGCCGATCAGGCCCAGAATCGCAACTGCCTTGATTGTGTTCGTTCGCGCCATCTTCAATCGCTCGGCGCACCGCCCTGCCGCCGATTTGCCGCTGGATCTCGACCGGATCCTCCACCCCACCGAGCCTAGGCCCCGAGCTTGGTCAAATACTGGAACAGGACCTCACGCTCGTAGATCGCTCGGGAGAGATACTCCCATGCCGCCGGATCAGCTGACATCTCTTCCAGCAGGTTCTGAATTTCACTTTCCAACCTTCTGGTCTCTCCCCGGTCATAGTCCAAGACTCGTTCAGGTGGGGAAGCTCCGGATCCGAGCGCACCCAGTTGAGACCGCAACATCTCGGCGAGTTCGTCCACCAGGTCGAGGGCCTCTATCCGGAGGCTCTGGACGCTCACCCCGACCCAGGCGCCGCGCTCACGCATCGGTCGGGCCGTGACCGACGCGAAGGTCGGCTCGCCGACTACCGGCCAGATGACGAGCAGCCTTCCACCGTCGGCCTCCGCAGGCCCATAGGTTCTCGCGCCCATCCCAGCGGCGATCTCGCCTGCGGTCGACAGCACCTGCTCCATCTCGGCATCAACTGCGATGCCCGTGGTCCGAAAGAGCGGTTCGACCGACCGGGTGGCCGCTGACGCTGGCTGGGGCAAGTCATGGACCCCTGCATGACCTGCGTCCAAGATCGGAGACTGCACGCCCCCGACACCCGCTATGCCTTGGCGCGCAGCTTCCTTCTCCATTCGTCGCTGATGGCGCCGAGCCCGCGTGGGGACATCCCCGGACGCCCACGACTCCCAATGATCGACCCAAAGAACCTGTCTTTCGGAATGCGTACCCGGGGGAAGCCAGAGATGCGCGTGCACAAGGACCCAGTGACCAATCGGTGGGCGAGCGTCCTCCCACCACGTGTCTTGAGTACCGACCACCGGACCGAAGTCGACGAGAGTCTTGCTGCCGCGACGGGCATGCTGGTAGATACGAATGACACGGCCGGCCATACGCATCACCTCCGGAGGATCAATCTCGCTCCAGGGCTCCGGAAGCCTCGTCGGGATCGCGGGCTCAATTTCCTGCCAAGCGCGCCACGCCTGCTCATCGCGGCGCCATCGCCCACTGAAAAACAAGGCTTCGATCTTCTTCAGCATCCCCTGCACCTCCGAAGATTTTCCCCGGCGACTCCGGTTTTTCAAATGCCTTTCTGTCCGCCTAAACGAACCGCAAGCCAGATCGGATTTCTAGGGGGCTATAGCGCGGGCGATCGAGCGCGCGTCGAAGCGCATCAGGCGCATCTGGCCGGAGAGCTCGGTGCGGTAGCCGGTGAAGAAGAGGCCGGGAGCAGCGGGGTGCTGGCGCCCGCCGGTGACCAGCGGCGTCCCTTTCTCGTCGAGCACCCCGAGATGGCCGACCAGAGGCTCAAGCCCCCGGCGGTAGCCGGTCGCCGCGATTACGACATCAGGCTGGACCCGCGAGCCTCCGGTGAGCAGCACATCGTCACCGTCGAAGCCCTCGACGGCGGCGACGACCTCGATCCGCCCCGCCTTGACCGAGTCGACGAATCCGTCGTCGAAGAGCGGTGACTGATGCCGCTCGGCCATTGCCGTCGCGGTGCCCATCCGGGGGCGCGGCAACCCATAGCGCGCGAGGCTCCCGGCGATCATCCGTTCGGTCAGGGCGCCGAGTCTGTCGGCAACGCGAAGCGGCATGTGCTGGAGGGCTATGCCGGGAACCTGGATCGGCACACCGAGCCATTTGCGCCGGACGATGTGCGGAGGGGTTCGACACGCCACCCTGACCCGAGCCGCGCCGCCTTCGGCGATCAGATGGGCCACCTCCGAGCCGGTCACGCCCGGGCCGACGACGAGCACGTCCTTGCCCCGGTAGGGCTCCGGGTCGTGGTAGGCGGAAGCGTGGATCAGCTCGCCGCCGAAGCCCTCCAGTCCCGACCATGCGGGCAAGTGGGGGTCGTGGTCGAAGCCGATCGCGATCACGACCGCGTCGGCCTCGACGGCCTCACCGTTCGTCTCGACGCGCCAGGCGCCGTCGGGGCGGTCTACCCGACGGACCTCGGTGTCGAAGCGGACCTCCAATCTGTGATGGGCCGAGTAATCCTCGAGGTAGCGGATCCAGTCGTCGCGAGAGGGGAACTCTCCGTAGCGGCGTACCGACGCGCGGTACCCGGGCATCGTCGACATCCAGCCGGGCGTGTTGAGCCGCAGCGCCGGATAACGTGATCGCCAGCTCGCCCCAACCCGGTCGGAGCGCTCCAGGATCACGGCATCGAGACCGGCGCGGCGCAGGCTCGCCGCGGCGCTCAGCCCGGCCGCCCCGGCTCCGCAGACCACCACCTCTCCCATGCAGCGATCCTAGTGCGTGACCCGGGAGTAGATAGAGCCTGGGCGTGCCGGTCAGCGAGATAGTTCAGTTGAGTTCGATCCAGTTCGGTGGAGTCGGGAACATATTTCGGGACACAGAATTTCCGAGACTTAGCCTCGTCCCGGCCTATCCTTTGAGTCATGGAACAGGCAACCGTCGATCAGCTCGCCGCTGCACAGCTCACCCAGAGCGAGCGCCGGGTGGTTGAGCGCTTGGCATCCCGCCTAGACGATGTGCTGGGCAACGATCTACGCGCCCTTTGGCTCTATGGTTCCCGCGCTCGCGGGACGGCTCGCCCTGAATCCGACGTCGACCTTCTCGTGATTGCCGACGGTGGCCGCGATCGCCATGGGCGCACGGCAGGCGACCTCGGTGAAGAGATCGCACTTTCCGAGGGGGAGAGCCCCTTCAATTACTCCGTCCATGTCCACGACCCAGAGTGGCTGCAAGGGCGTCGCAGAATCGACTCCTTCTTCATCCAAGAGGTCGATCGCGACAAGATCGTTCTCGTGGGGAGCGCGTTGGATTGAGCCCGCGTTCAGAGGAGTTCATGCAGCAGGCGCGTGATCGGCTGACCGACGCCGAAGCAATCCTGGGAACCGCTCATTCTGCCGTAGTAGTCAGCGCCGCCTACTACGGGATGCTCTACGCAGCCCGAGCCGCCCTCTCCGAGCGAGGCGAGTTCGCAAAGACCCACAGCGGCACCTGGACCCTGTTCAGTCAGGTCTTCGTTGCCCCTGGTGAGATCGACCAGCGCCTAAGCGCCCTTGTGCGCCGCGCCAAAGACGCTCGCGAGGAAGGCGACTACGAGGCCGCGCCGGCGAGCCCGGAGGAAGCGTCCGAATTCGTGAAGGGAACCGCCGAATTCATTGCTGCGATCGAGCAGCTCCTCAGCAAGAACTGAACGCGCGCGATGAGCCCCCTTCCCTACATCCGTGGGCAGATCATCGTGCTCGGTTTCCTCATCGCCCTCGCCGGTCTATACGACGCTGCGCTGATCGCGGTCTGCGTCGGTACCGCAGCAATGTTCTGGCTGCTGGTGATGCACGTCAAGTACATGCGCGACGTCGCCGCAACCACCGCCTGGATACCGGACCATCGGGAGCGGCTCGACCGCGTCGTCGCCTTCGATCCGCTGTTCACGATCGTCCCGACGACGGTTCTCGGGACTCTCGTCCTGACCGACCGCTTGCACCCGATCACCGGCATCGCCGCAGTCCACGACGCCGCCGTCGTGCTGGCGCCGACCGCTGCTGTGGTCTGGGGGTCCAGCCTCGTCGACTGGTACCTGATCCTGCCGCGCATCAGCGGGCAGCTCGGCCCCAGGCCCTGCCGCGCGTCCGAAGAAGAAGAGTGGCTTCCCTTCCCGTACACGTGGAAGGAGGTGACGCGCTGGTGGTACATCCACCGAGCCGTCGCCGCCTTCGTTTTCCACCTGGGGCTCTCGGCAGCGATAGCGGCGGTGATCGTCTCGCTCACCGGGTTTGGCTTCCTCGGCCATGCCGGAGCCGGGTTCGTCATGCTCATGTTCGGCGCCTATGCGCTGTTGGCCGTGCTCCGCGGCTCGACCCTGGCGAAAGAGGTAGCCCAGGCCGGACACGCGAAGGGCATAGTCGGTCAGACGGTGACGGTGGAAAGGCGGGCTGGGCAGCGCCATCCGCTGCAGTTCTGGCGCCACCTTCCCGCCATGGAGATAGAGGGACGCCGCCTCGTGGTCGACGTCGCTCTCGAGAGCGTCCAGCTGGCCGACATCGGGCCGAGGGAGCCGGCTAGACCCTCCACACCACTGCGGTTCGAGAAGGACTTCGACAGCGTGCGACTCACGGACGTCGACGCAATCCGCCAGGCGAACTTGAAGTTCTCGGGCTGCAGGGGCCGCTGCTCGGGGATCAACTGGTACTGCATCGAAAACCCCCACTGCTTCAGGCCGAAGTAGGGGGGCGCCGCCAGAGCCGCCACAGGACGACGGCCTGCCAGAGACAGGCGCAGGCGACGAGGCAGCGCTGACGCAGGCCGGGAAGCGGGTCACCGAGCGCGAACAGCACCGCGCTGGAGGCGACCGCCGCTGAGATGACGATGCAGGCAAGGGCAGCGCTCCGCTCCCGGAGCGCGTCGGCGGCCACCGCCACGAGGATCGAGACGAGCACAGCCGCCGAGCCGGCGTCATGAACATGCCCCGCCACAGTGCGATGGGTAACCGCGCCCGCTACCTCGACGCCGCGATCAGTGGCAAAGCAGGTGACGAAGATGAGGCCGACCGCGGCGGCGAACAGCGCAACCGCCTCGACCCGGGTGGGCCGGCCCCCCACCGGAGACGGCGGCGCCTGAACGACGAGCCCGGCAAGCAGTAGCAGCGAAGTGCCCCAGGCCAGAAACCCGCCCAGGACGATCGGTCCGGCATCCGTATGGGCGAACTCGGAGACCTGCTGGCGCAGTGGATCGTATGCGGGCTCCAGCAGCGGCTGGCAGGCGACTACGAGAAGGAAAAGCCCGAGGCCGCAGGCGGAAGCGACAATTCGCCTTTGCTTCGGCACTAGTACCGCTACGGGGATTCGAACCCCGGTTTCCGGACTGAGAATCCGGCGTCCTAGTCCCCTAGACGATAGCGGCGAGGAACGGGCATTTTAGCGAGCCGGCGGACGGGGGTGCGAGACGTCGGTCACAGGGCGGTTGCGCTGAGGCGGCCGGGGGCGCGGAGGCGGCAACCGGTAAATTGCCTCCTCCCGCGGCTGTGGCGGAACTGGTAGACGCGCACGGTTCAGGTCCGTGTGGGCGAAAGCTCGTGGAGGTTCGACTCCTCTCAGCCGCATTAGGCGACCGCTGCGGCGGTCGCCTCCGGCGCCCGGGCCGCGGTGGCGGCGATCTCCTCGACGAACTCCGGCTGGAGCGCTCGGGGCAGGTCGTGGCCCATGCCTTCGACCAGCTTCAGCTTGGCGCCGGGGATCGCCTTGGCGGTGGCGCGGCCGCCCGAGGGGTTGACGAGGACGTCGTTCTTGCCGTGGATGACGAGGGCGGGGAGGTCGAGTTGGCGGAGGCCGGGGGTGCGGTCGCCGGAGGCGGTGATCGCGTGCAGCTGGCGGGCGATGCCGGCCTGGCTGTGGCCGCGGTCGAAGGAGCGGCCGGCGATCTCGCGGACCCGCTCCTCTTCGAAGGGGTAGCCGGGGGAGCCGATCAGCTTGAAGGTCTTGACGACGCGCTCGATCGCCGCCTCGCGCTCGCGCGGCGGTTTGGCCAGCAGCAGGCCGAAGGTTTTGTAGCTCGGGTGGCCGACGCGGCGGCTGCCGGTGGTCGACATGATCGAGGTCAGCGAGCGGACCCGCCGCGGCTCCTCGATCGCCGCGGTCTGGACGATCATCCCACCCATCGAGGCCCCCACGAGGTGGGCAGACTCGATCCCAAGGTGGTCCATCAGGCCGAAGGTGTCGGCCGCCATGTCGCGGAGGAAGTAGGGCGCGTTTCCCCGGTGCCCGACCGCCATCGCCAGCAGGTTCGGCGCCCCGGCCGCCTTGATCTTGGTCGAGCGGCCGATGTCGCGGTTGTCGAAGCGGACGACGCGGAAGCCGCGCTCGGCCAGCAGCGCGCAGAACTCCTCGCTCCAGGCGATCATCTGCGTCGCCAGCCCCATCACCAGCAGCAGCGGCTCTCCGCCGGGGTCGCCCATCTCCTGGTAGCAGAGCTTTATCCCGTTGGCGGGCGCGAAGAGCTCTTCTGAGAACTCGTGCATCCGGGGGATGGTACCCAGCCTGGCCAAGCAGCCAAACGTCATACTCGCGCGGATGCGGACGGCGATCGTCTCCGACCTGCACCTCGGCGTCGCCTCGGACGAGGACGTGCTGCGCGACCCCGCGGTGCGGCGGATGCTGCTGGAGGAGATCGCCGGCGCCGACCGCGTCGTCCTCCTCGGCGACGTGATCGAGCTGCGCAACCTGCCGGTCGGGCCCTCGCTCGAGCGCTCGCGCCCCTTCTTCGAAGAGTTGGGCGAAGCGATCGGCGACGTCGAGGTGATCCTCCTCCCCGGCAACCACGACCACCGCCTCGCCGAGCCGCTGCTCGACGACCTCTCGATCGCCGGCGGGACACTGGGACTGGAACAGCGCCACGCTCCCTCCCCCGGCCCCACCGCCCTGGTCGACGAGTGGCTCGGGCGAGCCCGCCTGGAGGTCGCCTACCCCGGCCTCTGGCTGCGCGATGACGTCTACGCCACCCACGGCCACTACATGGACGCCCACCTGATGCTGCCGCGCGCCGAGTGCATCGCCGCCGCCCTGATGGCGCGCCTCGCGCGCCCGCTCCCAGACCGCACCACGCCGACCGACTACGAGCGCATCCTCCGCCCGCTCTACGGGTTCGCCTACGGACTGGCCCAGGTGCTGCCGATCAAGCGCCGGCGCAACGGCCCCTTCGAGCGCGCCTGGGAGGTGCTGGCCGACGAAGAGCAGGAAACGAGCCTCCGTGCCCGCGCCGCCCGCGTCGGCTTCCCGCTCGCGATCCGCGGCCTCAACGGGCTGCTGCGCGCCGACTTCTCGGCCGACGTCAGCACCCGGGCGATCTTCCGCACCGGCGTCGAGGCCAGCATCGAGATGGCCGCGCGCCTCGGCGTCGACGACGTCCACGTCCTCACCGGCCACACCCACCGCGGCGGCCCGCTGCCCTCCGAACCCGAGTGGGCGCTGCCAGGCGGCGGCCGCCTCCACAACACCGGCAGCTGGGTCTTCGCGACCGCCTTCCACCAGCCGGGGACGCCGCCGAACTCCTATTGGCCGGGGACCGTCACCTGGCTCGAGGACGACGAGCCGCCGCGTCGCGTGCAGCTGCTGCTCGAGCACTCGCACGAGCAGATGGCCGACCTGGTCAGCCGGCTCGCAGCCACTCGGCGATGATGCCGCCGATTTCCGGCCCCGCGTCCTCCTGCAGGAAGTGGGAGGCGTTCTCGATCGGCCGCGGCGGCGGGAAGTTGAGCTGGCTGGAGACCCGCTCGCCGACCGAGAACGGCAGCACCGGGTCCGAGTCCGCCCACAGGACCAGGGCCGGGCGGTCGTCGTCGCGGAGCCCGTCGGCGACCCGTTTGCCCTCGGCCGCGCCGGGGGCGTCGGGCTCGGTCGGAAGGATCAGCGGGAAGGCGCGGGTGCCGGCCTTCGAAGCGCCGTCTATATAAGGAGCCTCGTAGGCGGCGATCACCTCGTCGCCCGGGTCGTTCTTGCAGCCGCCGCGGACCAGCATCCCGACCGGCACCTCGTCGCTGTTGCGGACGAACTCGCGGAAGGCGAGCCAGGCCTCGCTCATCTTCTGGTGGCCGGTGAAGGGGCCGGTCTCCATGATCACCAGCCGCGAAATCCGGTCCGGGTGCTCGACTGCCAGCCGCAGCCCGATCGGCCCGCCCCAGTCGTGGACGACGGCGGTCGCGTTGCGCAGGTCGAGTTCCTCCAGCAGCGCCGCCATCAGCTCGACGTGGCGGTCGTAGGTGTACCAGCCGACGTCGGTGGGCTTGTCCGAGCGGCCGAAGCCAGCGTAGTCGGGGGCGATGCAGCGGTAGCCGGCGTCCCGCACTGGCGGGATCACCTTGCGCCAGAGGAAAGACCAGGTCGGCTCGCCGTGGAAGAAGACGACCGGGTCTCCCTCGCCCTCGTCGAGGTGCGCCAGCCGCAGGCCGTCGATCTCGCGGTAGCGGGACTCGAAGGGGTAATCCGGCAACCCCTCCAGCCGCTCCTCCGGCGTGCGCACCGCCTCGACGCTCATGCCGCGCATCCTATGCGGCTGCGGCAGAGCTTTTCCATCTATAGGAGGGAAAAGCTCTGCCGCAGGCCATTCTTGACCCCAATCTCAGGAATCCGGATCGGGATTCCAGACTTTCTTGGTCGACTTTGTGCTACGGTGCCCGCCCTATTGAGCAGTAAGTTGCTCAAGAACGTAAGTTAGTCGACATAGGAAGGAAACTTTTAGATGCGGAACGCTCGCACTACCCGGCGGCGCGGCGTGAAGATCGGCCTCCCGGCCGCGCTTCTCGTCCTCCTCGCGGTCTTCGCCGCTGGATGTGGCGGTGGTGACGACACCACCGGCTCGGACTCCGGCTCCTCTGGGGGCGGCAAGCTCGACGTGGTCGGTTACTCGACCCCCGAAGCCGTCTACACCGAAGCCATCGAGCCCGCTTTCGAGGAAAGCTCGAAAGGCGCGGGCGTCAGCTTCAGCAACTCCTTCGGCGCCTCCGGCGACCAGAGCCGCGCGGTAGCGGCCGGCCAGCCGGCCTCGGTCGTCCACTTCGCCCAGGGCGGCGACATGGAACGACTGGTCGAAGAAGGCGAAATCGTCGCTAAAGACTGGAACAAACAGCCTTACAACGGGATCGCCCAGAACTCGGTCGTCGTGCTCACGGTCCGCAGCGGCAACCCCGAGGGGATCAAATCCATCGAGGACGTGCTGACCAAGGACGTCGACGTGGTCACCCCGAACCCGTTCAGCTCCGGCGCCGCGCGCTGGAACATCATGGCCGTCTACGGCTCTGAGATCAACGCCGGCAAATCCGAGGACGAGGCGCTGGCCGCGGTCAAGACCCTGCTCGAAAAGGCAGTCGCGCAGCCGGGTAGCGCCCGTGACGCGCTCTCGGCCTTCACCCAGGGCCAGGGCGACGTCCTCCTCGGTTACGAGAACGAGGCGATCAAAGCCGAAGAGGAGGGCGAAGACGTCGAGTACGTGATCCCACCCTCGACGATCCAGATCGAAACCCCGATCGCGGTCACCAAAGACGCACCGGAGCCCGCCGCGCAGGACTTCCTCGACTTCATCTGGTCCGATGAAGGTCAGGAAATCTGGGCTGAAAACGGGTACCGCCCCGTCAACCCGAAACTCGTCGACGAGAAGCAGTTCCCGACCCCCGACGATCTCTTCAAGATCAGCCAGTTCGGCGGCTGGGGCAAAGTCAACGACGACTTCTTCGATGACGAAACCGGCTCGGTTGCTGAGATCGAGAAGGAACTCGGAGTCTCGACGAGCGGCTGATGGAGGCGCACCCGGCAAACCTCCCCGCACCGACCGCATCCCGGGCAGGCCTGCGCCTGCCCGGGGTCGGCACCGGCATCGGCGGCGGCATGGTGATGCTCTACCTGAGCATCATCGTGCTGCTGCCGCTGGCGGCAGTCGCCAGCGAAGCCTTCTCCGGTGGCCTCGGAAACTTCTGGGAACAGGTCACCTCACCGCTGGCGGTGAAGAGCCTGAAGCTGACGGTCGTCTGTTCGTTAATCGTCGTCGTCCTCAACGGAATCTTCGGCACGATCCTGGCCTGGCTCCTGGTCCGCGACAAGTTCCCCGGCAAGAGCGCCGTCAACGCCGTGATCGACCTGCCCTTCGCGCTGCCGACGATCGTCGCCAGCCTTGTCCTGCTGACGCTCTACGGCACCGACAGCCCTCTGGGGATCGACATTGCCTCGACCCGTGCCGCTGTGGTCGTGGCGCTGATGTTCGTCACCCTGCCCTTCGTCGTCCGCGCCGTGCAGCCGCTGCTGCTCGAGATGGACCGCGAGATGGAGGCCGCGGCGGCCTCGCTCGGCGCCGGGAACTTCACGATCTTCCGTCGCATCATCTTCCCCAACCTCCTCCCCGGCCTCGGCGCCGGGATCGCGCTGGCCTTCGCCCGCGCCCTCGGCGAGTTCGGCTCGGTTCTCCTCTTCGCCGGCGGCCTTCCGGACACGACGGTCACCTCTGTCTTCATCCGCAACCAGGTTGAGTCCAACAACCTGGACGGAGCGTCCGCGGTCTCGATGGTCCTGCTCTTCGCCTCACTGCTGCTGCTGGGCTGCGTCTCGCTGATCCAGCGCTGGGCGATCCGCCACGACCGCAGTTCGAGTGAGTTCATCCCGACGCTTGCCAAAGACGTCAGCGGCGACGGAGGCGGTGCCTGATGACCGCCAACCCCGCTAGCCGCTGGGGCCTGCGCATCCTCGGGCTCGGCTACCTGACGCTGCTGCTGCTGATCCCGCTGGTGATGATCTTCTACAAGACCTTCGAAGACGGGATCGGCCCGCCGCTCGACGCCGTCACCTCGCCCGACGGCCTCCACGCGCTGAAGCTGAGCCTGCTGATGGTCGCGATCTCGGTGCCGCTGAACACGATCTTCGGGATCGGTTGCGCGCTGCTGCTGGTCCGCCACAAGTCGAAGCTGAACCCGGTGATCGACGCGGTCATCAACCTCCCCTTCGCCGTCTCCCCGGTGGTTATCGGGCTCTCGCTGTTCCTCCTCTACGGGACCGGCGGCTGGTTCGCCTTCATCGGCGAAGAAGGCTTCAAGATCCTCTTCGCGGTGCCGGGGATGGTGCTCGCCAGCATCTTCGTCTCGCTGCCCTTCGTGGTGCGGGAGACCGTTCCGGTCCTGCAGGAGATCGGTACCGACCAGGAGCAGGCCGCCTCCACCCTCGGCGCCAACGGCTGGCAGACGTTCTGGAAGATCACCCTGCCCTCGATCCGCTGGGGCGTCGCCTACGGCGTGGTGCTGACCACCGCCCGCGTGCTCGGCGAGTTCGGCGCCGTGACGATCGTCTCCGGCTCGATCAGCGGCCAGACCCAGACCCTGCCGCTCTTCGTCGAGAAGCAGTACCAGAACTTCAACCAAACCGGCGCCTATGGCGCCTCCCTGGTGCTGGCGCTCCTGGCGCTGATCACCCTGTTCGCAATGAACCTGCTCAAACGAAAGGAGGACGCCTGATGGGAATCTCAGTCGAGGGAGCAAACAAGCGCTTCGGTGACTTTCAGGCGCTCGACGACGTATCCATCGAGGTCCCGGACGGGTCCCTGACCGCACTGCTGGGCCCGAGTGGCTCCGGCAAGTCCACCCTGCTGAGGGCCATCGCCGGCCTCGAGGACCTGGACTCGGGAGAGGTGACGATCAACGGCGAGGACGCGACCGGCAAGCCGGCGCAGAAGCGCGGTGTCGGCTTCGTCTTCCAGCACTACGCCGCCTTCAAGCACATGACGGTGTACGACAACGTCGCCTTCGGGCTGAAGATCCGCAAGTGGAAGAAGCCCGAGACCTCCAAGCGCGTCCATGAGCTGCTGCAACTGGTCCAGCTCGACGGCCTCGCCGGCCGCTTCCCCTCCCAGCTCTCAGGCGGGCAGCGGCAGCGGATGGCGCTGGCGCGGGCGCTGGCGGTCGAGCCCAAGGTCCTGCTCCTCGACGAGCCGTTCGGGGCGCTCGACGCCAAGGTGCGCAAGGACCTGCGGACCTGGCTGCGCCATCTCCACGACGAGATGCACGTGACGACGATCTTCGTCACCCACGACCAGGAAGAGGCGATGGACGTCGCCGGACAGCTGGTCGTGATGAACGAGGGCCGTGTGGAGCAGTCGGGCACCGCCGACGACCTCTACGAGCACCCGGCCAACGAGTTCGTGATGAGCTTCGTCGGCGAGGTCAACCGCCTCGGCGACGACTTCGTGCGACCGCACGACATGGAGGTCGTCCTCGACCCCGACGACCGCACCCAGGAGGGCCTGGTGCAGCGGATCGTCACCCTCGGCTTCGAGGTCCGGGTCGAGCTCGTCCTCTCCGACGGGACCGAGGTCTGGGCGCAGCTGACCCGCAACGAACTCCAGCGCCTCGAGCTGCGGGAGGGCCAGATCGCCTACCTGCGCCCGATCCAGGCCAAAAGCTTCAACGGTGGATCGCCGTCCGACTCCCAAGGGGCCTCGACTCCCCTCGGGTCCGAAGACGGCGGCGACGCAGAGGTATCTGCAGCCGTCTGAAGAGGCGACGGGGTGGGGCGTCTTCTTGCCGGGTGACGCCCCGCCCCACCTCGCCACGTAAAGGCCGTCTGCTTAGTCCGAGCGGTTACTGCGCGATGAGCGCCGCAACCGACGGGGCGTCAGGATTTCGATCGCCCTCCTAAGGGTCAGAGCGGGCTCAACAATCATCGGACTCGGCCGTTCGGGCTGGGGTCCAGACGTTCGCTTCGCACCTTGCGTCATAGGCAAGATGCTAACCCGCCGTCGCGATGGCAGCGATCCAGAGGACCACCTCGAGGGTCAGGAAGCCGCTGGATATCTGCAGCAAGGCGGCGAATTGCTCGATGCCTGCCTGATTCTCCAGATAGCTGTCGTGCATGTGCAGGGAGAGGTCGCGGTGCAGATTCTCCAATGGAGCGGGGTTCTCGGACTCGATATAGGTCTCGATCACATCGCGTGGGTTTGCGGCTCTCTCCCACTTTCGCGGCCAGAGAATTGCTAGAGAGGCCCCGGCCACCGCAACGAAGGAAAGAAGCGCAAGCCAGGAGGCGAGACTCGTACTGCTGCCCCGTAGGGCCACGGCACCCAGGAACGAAGCAGTAATCGCGCCGGCCGAGAAAAGCAGTCCCGCTCGAGTGCGGAAGCTTTCGGCGACCCGCTGCTGCTCAGCCAGGCCGCGGACTGCCTCCTCATATGCGACTGCGTACAACCCGTCCTTGCTCACAGAGGAGTAATGAACGAGCGACGACATCTCTCCCCCCGGTGTTCCCTTCGTCCGAGCTCCTGCTATTCTTGACTTAGTTGGTCCATAAAGCAAGAAAGGAGACAGGGTGACCAAACGGATTGCCACCACCACGTTTCGGTCGCGGGGTCGGTTGGCCGGCCTGGTGCGGGACGAGTACCCGGCTGGGACGGGCCAGAACCGGACCACCCAGACCGACAATCGGGAGTCGGCCTTGAACGGCGCCGACGAGGCGCTCTTCTACCGGGCGCGATTGATCCTCGGGGACTCCCTCCCCCGCCCCCAGCGCTGATGGGCGAAAGCGCTGAATGTCCCGGCTGTGAAACCTGAGCCCGGGCCCCGTCGAGAAGACGAGGCCCGGGCTCTTTCACGTCAGCTGCTTATTTCGAGCCGCTGCCGCTGGTCTCCAGCTCGAGCGGTTCGTCTTTCTGGGGGATCGCCTCGACGGCGAGGCTCCAGCTTTTCAGCGTGAAGGTGACGTTTTTCGCCCCTGCGTACTGGACTGAGATCGTGTGGCCGCCTTTGGTCAGCACCCCGGTCTGCACGATCGTGTTGAGCGCCGGCACCGGCGTCGGCGAGGTCGCCGTCGACGGCAGGAAGTTCACTTTCCCGGTCGCCTGGCCGTCGACCAGGATCTGAATCGGGCAGGCCTGATCCGGTCCCGGTTTGGCCGCGGTGCAGGTGCCCTGCCCGGAGAACGTGATCACCGCCGAGCTGACTTCGGCCTTGGTCGCGAACGAGGTGAACGCGGACGGGATGTAGCCGGCCGTGGTCGCCGAGACCGGCCCGAACTGGGCGGTGCCCGCGGCGATACCGGCCACCGTCGGCTTCGGCGCGGCCGACTTCGCCACAAACAGGTTCGAAGCCGCTTTCTTCTTCAGGTAGAGCTGCGACGCCTTCTTGTTGCTCACGTAGACCTTCGCCGCCTTCTGGTTCGTCAGAAACGACTGGGCGACGGAGGGCACCACCGTGACCGAGACGGCGACGGTCGCCGCAAGCACGACGACCGTCGCGGCTCGGGGGGTGGACAGTCTTCTCTTCAGCAATTGGTCCTCCATGTCTGCGGCCTCCGCCTGGCGGTTCCTGGTGCCCTCGGACGGCCTTCTTTACTAAGTGAGTCAATAAAGTACAGAAGCTGCTACCGTTTTGCGACCAAGTTGGTAAACAAAGTCTGATACCCGGCAGGAAAGGACTCAACCCCGCATGAGAATCAAGACCCTCGCCATCGCGGCTCTGGCCCTCGCAGGCCTGATCGCGCCGGCGTCGGCGAACGCCATCACCCTGATCGGGTCCGGCTCGGTGGCTGCCCAGCCCGTGCTGCAGGCGCTCTTCGCCACCTACACCAAAAAGGTCAACCCCAAGGTCAAGTTCGTCTACACCGCCAACGGCGGCAACGCCGGAGTCAAAGACGTCCAGAACGGGACCAGCCAGTTCGCCGGCAACGCCCGTACCCCCCTCCCCAGCGACGCCGGGACGACCTACATCAAGATGTTCATGGACGGCCTCTGCCTCGACGTCAACAAAGGGAACGCCGCCGGCAACATCACGATCCAGCAGGCCCACGACATCTACCGCGGCCTGATCACCAACTGGAGCCAGGTTCCGGGCTCCAACCTGACCACGACGATCGACCCGGTCGGCCGCGACACCAACGGAGGGACCTACAACTTCTTCCTCCAGGCCGTCCTGGGCAACGAGCCGCCGGCCTCCAACGTCAACGCGTTAACCGCCGACGGACTCGTCCAGAACGCCGTCAAACAGGACCCGAACGCGATCGGCTACGTCGGTCTCGCCTGGCAGCGCGGGGTCAAGCCGCTGAAGGTCAACGGCGTTCCCTGCGCCCCGAGCAAGATCAGCGTCGAGCCGCTCAAGTACCCGCTCTCGCGCTACCTGTTCATGGTCCTGCCGGGCGACGGCAGCCAGAGTCCCCCGGCGCTGCTCAAGTTCATCGACTGGATGCGGCGCAGCCCGCTGGCCGGTGAAGTGATCAGCAAAGCCGGCGGCGTTCCCGCGTTCAACAAGAAGCGCAAGAAACGGTAGTCGGTTGAACGAGGAGTTCCAGCCGGAGTACGGCCCGAAGTGGTCGGACCAGCGCGTCGAGCGGATGCTCGGCGCGCTGGTCTGCGGCGTCGTCGGCCTGCTGCTGGCGATGATCGTCACCGTCTTCGTCCGCGCCTGGCCCTCGTTCTCCCACAACGGCCTCGCCTGGTTCGGCCCCGGCGGCAACGTCGACGACCAGCTCAACGCGATCTTCCTCTCCGGCCAGGCCGGCACCGAATACGTCTACACCTTCCACGCCTGGCCGCTGATCTGGAGCACCCTCCTGATCACCGGCGGCTCAGTTCTCATCGCCCTCTTCTCGGCCCTCTTCGTCGCCGTCTTCGTCGTCGAGTTCGCGCCCGAGTGGATGAGCAACATCCTGCAGCCTGTAGTCCGCTTCCTCGCCAGCGTCCCCTCGGTCATCTACGGCCTGCTCGGGGTGCTGGTGCTGGTGCCGTTCATCGGCAACCACCTCGTCAGCGAGGGACAGAAGGCCTCGGTCGCCGGGGTCATCTCCCTCTCCGGCTACAGCCTCCTGGCGGCGATCGTCGTCCTGACGACGATGATCGCGCCGCTGATGGTCTCGATTTTCACCGACGGCCTGCGCTCGGTCAAACCGGGCTGGCTCGAGGGCTCGCTGGCGCTCGGCGTCAACCGCTGGCGGACGACCTGGAAGATCGGCGTCCGCAGCGCCCGCCCGGCGATCGTCGCCGGCACCGTGCTGGCGACCGCGCGGGCGATCGGCGAGGCGGTGATGCTGGCGATGATCTCCGGCTCGGTCGGCTTCGCGCCGAACCCGGCCGACGGCCTGATCTTCATCTACGAGCCCTCGCGACCGCTGGCGCCGACGATCGTCAAGAACATCGACCAGTTGAGCAGCCCGCCGGCCAACGCGACCCTGTTCGCGATCGCCGCCGTCCTCCTCTTCTCGGCGGCGCTCTTCTCCCTCACCGGCTACATGGCGCGCCGCTCGATGCGCAAGTACGGGACCGCCTGATGCTGCTGGTGGACAAACGCAAGGGCGCGGTCGAGGGTAGCGCCACCTGGGCCCTCAGCGACCGCATCGGCCTGGTGATCTGTTGGGCGCTGGGGCTGCTCTTCTGCGCGATCGCGGTGGCGATCGTCGTCTACCTCTTCGTCAAGGGCATCTCCTATCTCGACCTCTCGATGCTGACCACCCCGGCCTCGGCCGGGTTCAGCCAGGCCGAAAGCGGCGGTTTCTCCGACGCCCTGCTCGGCACCCTGATCGTCGCCGTGATGGCGATCTCGCTGGCGCTGCCGGCCGGCGTCGCGACCGCGATCTGGCTCGTCGAGTACGGCCGCCCGGCGGCGCTGGCGCGGATCACCGAGTCGACGATCGAGGCGATCGCCGGGATTCCCTCGATCGTCCTCGCCCTGTTCGGGACCGTGATCTTCTCCAACACCGCGCTCGGCTTCCTCAGCCGCACCTCCGAGGGCGTCGTCTTCGGGCGCTCCTTCTTCGCCGCCTCGGCGATGCTCTCGCTGGTCGCGCTGCCGCTCGTCGTCGCCAGCACCCGCGAGGGGCTGAACTCGATCCCGCGCCACGTCCGCGAGGCCTCCTACGCGGTCGGCAAGACGAAGGCGGCGACGGTGCGGCGCATCCTCCTCCCCACCAGCCGGCCCCAGGTCGCGACCGGCGCGATGCTCGGCCTCGGCCGGATCATCGGCGACACCGCGATCATCATCGTCCTCCTCGGGGCGACCCAGAACTTCGCCCCCGTCGAAGAGGCCTCGTTCCCGTTCAACTACCTGCGCGGGGCCGGCACGACCCTGACCAACTTCGTCTACGAGGCCTCCCCCACCGGGAACCTCAACCAGCCGGAGAAAGCCTATGCGGCGGCTTTCGTCCTCTTGCTGATGGTGCTCGCGTTGAACGCGGCCGTCGACCTGGTCCATCGCCGCGCCCGAAAGGTAGGAACGTGGAGCCACTGACCTCTCCACCGCCGATTCGCCGGCTGAAGCTGGAGGACCCCGAGGCCGCGACGGAGGCGTTGCCGCCGCTCGCTTCGAGCAACGGCCACGCGCAGCCGCGGCAGAGCGGCTTCATCGCCGCCAAACGTTCGGTCGGCGCCCCCCAGTTCTCGATCCGGCGGATGGAGATCGACGAGGTCTCGGTTCACTACGGCGCCAAAGAAGCGGTCAAACGGGTCTCGCTGCCGGTGCGCCAGGGCGAGGTGCTGTCGCTGATCGGGCCTTCGGGCTGCGGCAAGACGACCCTGCTGCGCTCGCTCAACCGCCTCACCGAGCTGACCAGCACGGCGACGCTGAGCGGCCGCATCCTCCTCGACGACGTCGACATCAAGCTGATCGAGCCGACCCTGCTGCGGCGCCGGGTGACGATGGTCTTCCAGCAGCCGAACCCGTTCCCGATGAGCGTCTTCGACAACATCGCCTACGTCCTGCGGGAGCAGGGCTCGCGGCGCCGGCGCAAGAAGACCCTGGAGCCCGCGGTCCACAGCGCCCTGGACCGTGCCGGCCTCTTCGAGGAGGTCAAGGACAACCTCGACCACCCCGCCCTGAAGCTCTCCGGCGGCCAGCAGCAGCGGCTCTGCATCGCCCGCGCCCTCGCCGCCGAGCCCGAGGTGCTGCTGCTCGACGAGCCCTGCTCGGCCCTGGACCCGAAATCGACCCAGGTGATCGAGGACCTGATCGTCAAATTGCGCGACGACGTCGCCGTCGTCATCGTCACCCACAACCTGCAGCAGGCCTACCGGATCGCCGACCACGTCGCCTTCATGTACCTCGGCGACCTGGTCGAGTACAACAGCGCCACGGCGCTCTTCGGATCGCCGCGCGAGAACCGCACCCAGGAGTACGTGAGCGGTGCCTTCGGCTAGGCGCGCGGAGCAGATGGCGGTGCTCGCGATCGGCGGGGCCCTCCTTCTCGGGGGCCTCGCCGGCTGCTCGACGACCCAGGAGAAGGCGGCGGCCCACCGGGCCGAATCGGAACGGATCCTCGAGGCCCGCGAGAAGCGTCAGCAGAAGAAGAAGCAGGAGCGCAAGCACGACAAGGAGAAGGGATGAGTGAGTTCGAGCCGGTGCGCCGGCCGCAGTCGTTCGAGCCGTGCGAGGAGTGCGGAGCGCCGATGGACCCGCAGCAGCGCTACTGCGTCAACTGCGCCGCCCGGCGCGGCAACGGCGCCAACCCGTCCTCGCGCTACTTCGCGATGATGAGCAAACGCTCGCGCCGGCCGCTGGTGGGGCCGGCGGCGAAACAGAGCCCGACCAGCCGCGCCGCCGCGGTCGCCTTCTTCGCGCTGCTGCCGCTCGCGGTCGGCCTCGGCCTGGTGGTCGGGCGCAGCGGCTCCGGTGGCGACGACAACAGCGAGGCCCTCCTGCAGGCGCTGCGCGAACGCCCGACCGCGACCGCCAGCGCCGCCGCGCCCAGCACCGCCGCCACGGCCGGCGCCGCGAAAGGCAAAAAAGACGCCAAAGACGCGAAAGCGCAGGCCAAGGGCGAAGGCAAGGTCACCCACACCGACAATGGCGACGTCCACGAAGTGACCAACTTCAAAGCCTCCAAGGAGAAGGAAGAAGAAGACACGCGGATCGTCGAAGAAAACCCCGAACAGGTGGGCGAGGACTACATCACCGCCCAGCAGAACCTGCCCGACGTGATCGTCGTCGGCGGCGAGGGCGGCAGCGCCCCGGCGCCCTCGGGGGTGGAACCGTGAAGCGGCCACGGTTGCCGAAAGGCCTCCTGCAGAAAGCGCGGCAGGCGGTGCCGTCGAGGCCGAAACCAAAGGAGTCGCCACAGGCGGCTCCCGAGCCCGCACCCGAGAACAAGGAGCTGCTGGCCCAGCGCGACCGCCTGCTGGAGAAGTTCACGGTGATGCAGGCCGACCTCGGCGGCGCCTTCTACGAGATGGCGATCCGCGACCACGTCCGCCTCGACGTCCTCACCCGCAAGGCGGCGGAGCTGCAACGGGTCGACGCCGAGCTGTTGACGGTCGAGCGCCTGCTCGAGCTCGAACGGCTCGACGCTGCCGGCCTCTGCGGCACCTGCGGCGCCCCCTACGGCGCCGCCGACCGGTTCTGCCCCCAGTGCGGCAACTCGCTGGTCCCGGTGGAGGTGGCGGCATGAAGCTCCTCTCCGGGCCGATGAAGAAGGCGATGGCCGCCGCCGACAGCCTCACCGGCAAACGCTTCTCCCTGCTCGTCGCCTCCTCGCTGGTCGCCACCACCGGCATCGTCGCGGTCGGCCTCACCAACTCCAGCGGCCTGAGCCCGATGGAAGCCGCGGCGGCGAAGGCGCTGCTGGAGGAAGAAACCGCTGCCGTCGCGGCCGCGCCTGCCACCCCGACCCCCGAAACGAGCTCTCCGGCCTCCTCGCCGGAAGCGGCGCCGAGCGCGGAAGCGGCTTCCTCCGGGCCGCTTCCCGCCCCGGCGCCGGCACCGGAAGCCGCCCCCGCCCCCGAACCGGAAGCGCCGGTGGCACCACCGGCCGAGCCGGAAGCAGAGCCCGGCCCGATCCAGCACGTCTTCCTCGTCTCCGTCGCCAGCCCGGGCTACGACGCCGCCTTCGGCACCGCCTCGCAGATGCCCTATCTCTCGGGCGGGCTGCGCCCGCAGGGGGTGCTGCTCTCGAACTACTCGCTGCTCGACACCGCGCCGCTGCCCAACGGAATCGCCGCGATCAGCGGCGAGGCACCGACCGCGGCGACGAAAGCCGGCTGCCCGCGCTACGAGGACTGCACCTACGAGGTCGAAACCCTGACCCTCGCCGACCAGTTCGTCGGCGCCCGCCTGCGCTGGCACGGCTACTTCGAGGGGATGGTCGACGAGACGGGCAAGCCGGACAGCTGCGTCGTGCCCGAGCCCGAAGCGGCGGTGACGCCGGGGCCGAGCGGCTACTCGGCCACCCTCAACCCGTTCGCCTTCTTCCACTCGCTGATCGACCTCGGCGATTGCGGCGAAAACGATGTGCCGCTGGACGAGCTGGCCGGCGACCTCAAGAAATCGGACACCACCGCCAACTTCTCCTACATCTCACCCAGCCTCTGCAACGCCGGCTTCCGCGGCCAGTGCCCCGAAGGCGTGCCGGACGGGCCCGCCGCGGCCGACGCCTTCCTCGCCAAAGTCGTTCCCGAAATCCTTGCTTCGGCCGCCTACAAGAAGGACGGCCTGTTGATCGTCAGCTTCGGCGCGGCCGACCCCGATCCGGCAGCGCCGCCGCCGGACCCGACCAAGGTGGGCGCGGTGCTGGCCTCGCCCCTCGTCTCCCCCGGGGCGACCGATGCCGTCGCCTATGACCCCTACTCGGTGCTGCGCTCAATCGAGGATCTCTTCGCGCTGGAGCCGCTGGGTAAAGCCGGTGGAGCCAAAGTCCGCTCCTTCGCCTCGGCGTTCGCGGCGAGCAACGGCGGCGACTGATTTCTGGCACGCTCCCATGCATGAGCCCCCAGGAGCAGACCGGTGAGCCGATCACCCAGGCCGGAATCGAAGAGCTGAAAGCCGAGCTCGCCGAGCTGGAAGGCCCGGCGCGAAAAGCGATGGCGGCGCGGATCAAGGTCGCTCGCGAGGAGGGCGACCTCAAGGAGAACGCCGAGTATCACGTCGCCAAAGAGGACCAGGCGCATATGGAGACCAAGATCAAGCGGCTGCAGGAACGGCTGCGGAACGCGGTCGTGGTCGAGGTCTCAGCGCTCGACAGCGACTTCTTCTCCTTCGGCCGCACCGCCGAGGTCCTCGACGAGTCCAAAGGCGAGACCAACACCTGGACGCTGGTCGGCTCGACCGAGGCCAACCTGGCGGATGGACGCCTCTCGGCCGAGTCGCCGATCGGGCGGGCCCTGCTTGATGCCAAGGTGGGCTCAACGGTGAAGGTCGAGACGCCGAAAGGCGGCCGCGCCTTCAAAGTCGTGAAGCTGGTCTCCTGACGCCCCGATGCTGAGGCTGCGCTCCTCCGTCGCCCACCACCGCGCCGAGGAGTTCGGGGCACTGCTGCGCGACCACGACGGCGTCCGCCGGGTCGTCCAGCAGCCCGACGAGGCGCAGACCGAGGCCTACGTCTTCGTCGCCGACGTCGAACCGAGCGGCGCCGACGCGCTGGTCGACCAGATCGCCGCGATGGGGATCCCGGTCGAGGACTACGTGCTGACGAAAATGGAAGTGGTCGCCCCGCAGCACCGCCACCATCACGGCGAAGGTGGGATCGACGGCTTCGCCTGGATCGAAGTGGTGGGCGCGGCGAAAGCGAACTCGCGACCGCTGGCCCGTTACCTGGCGCTGATCAACGTCGCCGCCGTGATCGCCGCCTGCGGCGTCATCACCTCGAGCTCGATCCTGATCGTCGGCGCGATGGCGGTCAGCCCTGACCTGCTGCCGATCTGCGCCACCTGCGTCGGCCTCGCCCGCGGCGAGCGACGGCTCGCCCGCCGCGCCTTTTTCACCCTCGCCCTGGGCCTCGGGCTGGTCGTCGTCACGGCGATGGTCCTCAGCGCCCTGGTCAGCCTCTTCGGCTTCCTCCCGGACGGCTTCGAGGTCGAGCAGAGCAGCCTCAGCACTCTCGCCAAGACCGACTACACGACCGTGCTCGTCGCCCTCGCGGCCGGGATCGCGGGCATGCTCTCCTTCGAGACCCGGGCCAGCGCCGCGGTCGGGGTCGCGATCTCGGTGACGACGATCCCCGCCTCGGCCTACCTAGGCGTCGCCCTGGGCGCCGGCGGCATCGACCACGCGTTCGGCGCCCTTCTCGTCCTCGCCCTCAACGTCACCCTGATGATCGCCAGCGGTACCGCCACTCTGCTCGTCCAGGGCAACCTCCCCAACCGCTCCGGCGCGCCCATCTAGCCCCGACGACCACGGCGCCGGCTCCGGCCGCCGCTCGTCGTAGAGGACTTCGGTGCGGGAGAAGCGGTCTTCCCAGGCTTGCCGCCGCTCGCGGAAGACGATGCCGACGAAGCCGAGGCCGACGGCGAGAACCGAGAGGCCGAGCCCGAGCAGGCGTCTGACGCTGCGCCGCAGCGAGAGGCGCTCGCCGAGGCAGATGCCGAGGAAGCGCATCCCCGGCGTCTGCCCCGCCAGCGACCAGAAGCCGAGCAGGTAGACGGCGCCGAAGGAGAGCCAGGCGGTGGAGCCGACGGCGATCGCCAGGGTGCTGCCGCCTTCGCCGCTGCCGCCGAAGGTGTTCGCGACCAGGGTGACGAGGGCGACGAAGGCGGTGAACGCGAGGTTGACGAAGACGCCGTCGATCAGCATCGCCAGGCCGCGGCTGACGATGCCGGCGCGGTCGGTCGCCGCGATCCGCGGCGGCCGGAAGAAGATGCGGCGGACGACCCGCTCGAAGCGGTCGTCGAGGCGGCGGGCAAGGTTGCCGATCGTGCGGCCGATGTCCTCCACCAGCCCCATCCCCTGGGCGCTGATCGCGGCCCGCACCTCGGGTGCCTCGGCGATCCTTTCGACCAGCTGCTGGGCCTCCTCGCTGGCCAGCAGGCGGCGCCAGACCTCGTCGACCAGCTCCGAGTCCATCGCCTCCAGCAGCGCCCGCTTGACCCTCTCGCTCTCCAGCGCGCCCTCGACGGCCTCCTCGACAACCGGGCCTTCGAGCACCCGCGCCATCGCCCGCTCGACCGCTTTGCTCTCGACCGCGGCGACGATGGCCTCCTCGGCGGCGACCTCGACAGCCCGATCGATGCCGGTCGCCTTGGTGACGGTGCGGGCACCACGCACCCCGACCCCGAGCAGGCGGGCCGGGATCGGAGTCCTACCGTTCTGGGACGCTCCGTTCTCCATCTGCCGACTCTAACCGCTCCAACAGCCGATCCAGCAGCTCTACCTGCGCCTCCAGGATCTTCTCCCGCGCCGCCTCGAGACCGAACCACTCGGCCCTGTCGACCTCGGGGAACTCCTGCTGCCTGCCGCTACGCGGGGGCCACTCGATGCTGAAGGCGTTGCTGTCCAGGGTCACCGGGTCGAAGTCGGCCTCGGCTGCCCAGGCTTCGACCACCTTGCCCGCCCGCTGGCGGATCGAGCCGAGCTCGATCAGCTGCTCGGGGTCGAGCACGGGAGCCGTTCCCAGCTCCTCTTCGAGCTCTCGGATCGCGCCGGCGCGCGGTTCCTCCTCGCTCTCGAGCTCCCCCTTCGGGATCGACCAGGCACCCTCGTCCTTCTTCGCCCAGAACGGGCCGCCCGGGTGGACGAGCAGGAACTCGGTCTCGGCGCCGGTGCGGCGGAAGAGGAGGATGCCGGCGCTGCGCGGTGCTGCCATCGACCCGAGTCATACCGACTCGGGTCGATGGGTAAACCTCGGGAGTTGCCGTTACTTCAGCCGGAAGGCGACCAGGCTCGGTTTCTGGCCTTCGGCGGAGGCGATCCCGGCCGGGACCACGAGGGTGTCGCCGCTCGCGGAGACGGCGCTGTTCGATCCGGCCGGCAGGCTCGCCGTCCAGACTTCGCCGCCGGTTTTGACGTCGAGGCCGTGGACGACGCCGTCGAAGGTGGTGAAGAAGACGACGTCGTTGACCACCACTGGCGAGCCGTAGGCGGCCTGCGAGAATTCCTCTTCCCAGAGGACTTTGCCGGTCTTGATGTCGACCGCCGCCATCGCGCCTTTCAGGGCACCGGCCTGGCTCAGTTCCTGGCCCGGGGTGACTTCGATGCCACCGTTGACGATCGGCACGAAGACGGTCGTCGCGCTGGCCGCCGGCGGGGCGATCACACCGCCCAGGTTGCCGGGCAGGACTTCGCCTTTCTTGATCTTCGAGTACTGCCCGCGCATCGCCAGCAGGCCGTCGTCGTCATGGCCGTTGTGTTCGCCGACCGGCGTGCTCCAGACCGGCTTGCCGGTCTTCGCGTCGACCGCGGTGACGATCCCGTTCTTGCCCGACCCGATCGCGACTTCACGACCGCCGGCCTTGGTCAGGATCGGCGAGTTCTGGAAGTCCCAGTCGTAGATGTCGTGTGGGGTCTGCTGGTAGGCCCAGATGAGCTTGCCCGTTTTCGCATTCAGTTTCACGATCGAGTTGGTGTGGGTGTTCGGGCCGGGGCGACTCGAGCCCCAGGGCTGCTGCGGGGTCCCCGGATACGGAGCCGGGTTGCCGGTGCCGAAGTACATGAAGCCCTGGCGGTCGAAGGAGGGCGGGTACCAGAGGCCGCCGCCGGAGTTCGTCTTCTTGTCCCCCCAGAGGTCTTTGGGAACCGTTTCGAACTTCCATTCTTTCTTCCCGTTGCCCGCGTTCAACGCCCAGAGCGTTCCGGCGCCGCCGGGCGGGTATTCGGAGTTGACGTTGGTCGGAACGGTGGAGACGTAGACGCGGCCGACGTCGTAGCCGGGCGCCATGTCGATCGCCAGCGGCGCTTCGGCGACCGGCACCGACCACAGTTCCTTGCCCGTTTCCTGGTCGAGGGCGAAGGCTTCGCTGGCGGTGGCACCGAAGACTTTGCCGTCGGCGACGACGACGCCGTTCGGCCCCTGGGTCGCCGATTCTGACTGCCAGCTCCACAGCACCTCGCCGCTCTCGAGGTTGATCGCCTGGACGGCCGATTCCAGGTCCTGCATGTAGACGACCCCGTTGATGATCACCGGGCTCGCCGAGTAGGCGCCGTAGCTGCTCTGCGCCTGCGAGGGAACCGACCATGCTTCTTCGAGTTCCGAGACGTTCTGGCGCTTGATCTCGCCCACGGCCGCACGGGTGCTCTGTGGGTCTACGTTCGGGAACCCTTCTCCGACGAAATGCACTTCTTCATCGCCTGAGGCGGAGGAATCCGACGAGGATCCGCAGCCGGCCACCACCGCCACCAATACCGGTAACAGCAGTAGCGCAGCCCAAGCCTTCATTGACTTCTTCCCTGACATCCTCCGGTTCCTCCCTAATCGAGTAATAGAGACTTATCCTGCATCTTCGCGGAATTCGACTCGACTGGTACGCCGAGTTCCTCCAGAAGCGGTTGCAGCACCCGGTTCGCGAGCAGCCCGAGGCTGCCGAGGTTGGCGAACCCGGGGCCCTGGCGGAGACCGCCGAGGCCGGGGATGTGCAGGCGCGGCCGCATCCCCTCCAGTTCGAGACCGCGGCCGATCGGGACCTCGCCCTGCGGTGGGCCGTCCCAGAGCGGGCCGCACTGTTCTTCGACCTGGTCGCGGACGGCATCGGGGAAGAGGCCGCGGAGCTGACGCAGAAGGTCGAAGCCGGTGCAGTTGACGACGAAGTCGTAGCGCTGGGTGAGCGGTCCCTGCGAGGGGCTCTCGAATTCGAGCTCGGCGGCCTCACCGTCGGCGGCGAGGGCGACGTGCACGGCGCGCCCGGTGACGAAGGAGAGGTGGTCGTCGTCGGCGATCCGCTCGAGCACGGTCTGGTCGAAGACGCCGCGGTCGCAGTGCTTGACAAAGTCCCGCCGCGTCTCGATGTCGAGGTGTTCCCATTCGACGTTGTCGGGGTCGGCGAAGACACGGTTCTCGAGGAAGCTCTCGCCCCGGCTCAGCGGCAGGGTCGGGGTGAAGATCGTCAGCCGCGCCTGGGGCCGCAGGTCGCGCAGGAAGACGAGGGCGCTGAGGGCGCTCTCCCCTCCTCCGACGATCGCGATCTCGGCCGGCGCGGACTCCGGCACCCGGGCGAACTCCTCGCGACGGCTGTCGCAGTGGAAGACCCGCGACTCGACCTCGGGATCGTGGGGAAAGTGGCGGTGGACGCCGGGCCCGGTGAGGACGAGGACGCGTCCGCTGTGGCGCTCGGGGTCCTCGGGACGGCCGCGCTCGGCGACCTCGACCTGCCAGCGGTCGTCGTCGTCGGAGAGGGTGACCTCGGTCACCCGGCCGTCGTAGATGGTCACCCCGCTGTCTGCCCGCTCCAGCACCCAGCTGAGGTACTCGCCATAGTCCTGGTGCAGGACCGAGGGCGAGCCGGAGTTGACCCAGGCCGCGTATTCGTGGCGCTCCATCGCGAAGCGCTGCCAGGTGAAGGGGAGAAGCGCCGCGTCGATCTCGTCGCCGAGCGCACCGAACTGGCGCGAGCTCTGGTACGGGAAGCCGACGTCCTTGATCGGCGGGATCGCCAGCGGCTCCTCGCCGGAGGTCATCCCGTTGCGCCCCTTCCAGGAGGCCGCGGGCTCGGTTTTCTCGATCACCGTCATCGAGATCTCGGCGAGGCCGAGGGTGTTGATCGTGTGCACCTTGGCCGCCAGCGCTGCCGCCTTGGCGCCGGCGCCGACGATGAGGATGTCGCTCTCGCTCATGACTCTCCTAGACGGGCGCCAGGGCCCGCGGCCCGGCCGGATCGTTTTCCCTGGGTTCGGCGATCACCAGCCCGCTCTGGTCGGGGCTGAAGGAGATCGCGCTTTTGCGCATCCGCTCCGAGCGATCGGAGGCAGGGCGCAGGTCGACGGTGGTGAGGACGGCGCGGAGGACGCGCTTCATCTCCATTTCGGCGTAGCTGGCGGCGAGGCAGCGGCGGACGCCGCCGCCGAAGGGAATCCAGGTGTAGGTGCCCGGCTGGCGCCCGAGGAAGCGCTCGGGCAGGAACTCTTGCGGGCGCTCATACCAGCGCCGGTCGCGGTGGATCAGGTGGATACAGGGGGCGACGACCGTCCCGGCCGGGAGGTCGTGGCCGCCGAGGCGCATCGGCTTCAGTAGCCGCCGCACCACCACCGGCACCGGCGGCCGCATCCGCAGCGTCTCCTTGATCACGGCGTCGAGGTATACGAGTTCCTCCCCTGCCAGCGCCTCCTCCCGCGTGCGCTCGAGCTTCTCCGGGTTGCGCAGCAGCCGCTCCAGCGTCCAGGCCAGCGAGGTCGAGGTGGGGCCGTCGGTGAGCAGGGTCAGCAGTTCGTCGCGCAGTTCCCGCTCGCCCAGCAGGCTGCCGTCCTCGTGTCGGGACCGGGCGAGCATCTCGACGACGCCGACCCGGTCGGGATCGGGTTCGGCGCGGCGGCGGCGCACCTCCTCCAGGACCGCTTCCTCGACCGGCTCCATCGCCTCGCGGTAGCCGCGGCTGCGAACGATCCGCTCAGGGCCGAGGGTCGCCAGCAGCGCCAGGTTGCGGGAGTCGTTCATCCACTCGGTCAGCCGCCGCAGGCGCTCGCGCATCTCGTCGAGGCGGCCCTCGTCCTCGCCGAAGACCGCCCGCATCACCACTTCCTTGGTCACCTCCTGCATCCGCGGCCAGAGCGCGAACGGCTCGCCGGCGGGCCAGCCCTCGACCTCCCGCCGGGCGACCGCGCTCATCATCGCCGCGTCGGCGGCGATCGCCTGGCCGTGGAAGTGCGGCAGCATCAGCTTGCGGCGCGCCATGTGCCGGGGTTCTTCCAGCAGCATCACCGAGCGCGGCCCCAGCACCGGGCCGAGGAGCGGGTTGGCGAGGGCTACGCCGACCGCGTCGCCGGCGGTGAAGACCTTTTTCACGTCGTCGGGGTCGGCGAGGATCACCCAGTCGCCCCAGTGGAGGATGCGCAGGGTGAAGGCGTCGCCGTAGCGGCGGTGGCAGCGCTCGAGCCAGGGCAGCGAGCGCTGGGTCCAGCCGACGGCCTGCAGGGCGCGCGGCATCCGCGGCCCGGGCGGCAGGGCGCTCACGCGGCGTCCCTCCCCTCGGCGGCCGCGAGCTCGTCCATCAGCTCGTCCTCGAGCCGGCAGGTGGTCGCGATCAGCAGGTCGAAGAGGTCGGAGGTGAAGTCCTGCGGCAGGCCGTTCTCGGCCCCGCGCTCGAGGTAGCGCTCGCGGACGATCTTCACCCGATCCGGCTGCATCATCGGGATCTCGTGCTCGCTCTTGTAAGCGGCGACTTCGCGGCAGATCTGCAGGCGCTCGCCGAGCAGGCGCGCGATCTCGTCGTCGATCACGTCGAGGCGGTTGCGAAAGGGCTCGAGGCCGCCGGTGCTCATCGCTCCTCACCCCCGAGCAGGCCGGTGACGAAGGCGTGGCTGCAGTCGGCGAGCTCGTCGAGCGCGTAGCCGCCCTCCTGGATCACGCAGACCGGCAGCCCCGAGTCGGCGAGCAGGCGCCCGATCGCGGCGAAGATCTCCGGCCGGAAGCTCCAATCCCCGTGCGGATCGCCGGCGACGGTGTCGTAGCCGAGCGAGACGACCAGCGCCCGCGCGATCTCGGAAAGGTCGTGGATCGAGTGGGCGACCTCGGCCAGGTAGGTGTCTTCGTCGGGGCTCTCGAGGAAGGCGACGGCGCGTTCGCCGGCCAGGCGCGGCAGCGGCGTCCCCGGCGGCAGGTTCGTGACCGGCGCCGCGTGCAGCGAGTGCAGGGCGGCGACGGGGCCCATCCGCTCGATCAGCGCCGAGGTCCCGTTCGGGTAGTGGAGGTCGAGGTCGATCACCCCGACCGGCTTCAGGCCGCCGTCGCTGAGACGGCGGACCGCCGCGGCGGCGTTGTTGAGGTAGCAGTAGCCGGCGTGGAAAGCGGGGCCGGCGTGGTGGCCCGGGGGGCGACAGACGGCGTAGGTGAAGCGCGCCCCCGACAGCACCCGCTCGGCGGCGGTGATCGAGGTCCGGATCCCCTCCCGCGCGGCGGCCACGAGCGCCTTGTTGACGGGGATGTCGGGCTCCAGCCCGGGCGGCGCGAAGTCCGGCATCACCACCGGCTCGGCGCTCGAGAGTTCGGCGAGGACCCGCAGGTACTCGGCCTCGTGCAGGGCGGCCAGCGTCTCCTGCACCTCCTCGTCGGCCGCGTCGGCGGCGACCGGGCGCACCCGCGAGTGGCGGACCAGGCCCGCCCGCAGCTCGACCAGGCGACGGTTGGAGTCCCGGCCTTCGATCAGCCGTTCGCCTTCGCGCACCCAGAAGGCGTCGTCGTCGCGCCCCTGCCGCTGCTCGACCATCAGGAGCTCCGGGCTCATCCGAGCAGCCTCCGCATCCGCGGCCCGAGGTGCTCGAACCCGTTGCGCTCATAGAAGGACTGGGTCGAAGCGATCGCCGCAAAGGTCTCGCGGGGCAGGCCGACCTCGAGCCGGCTCACCCCGCGAGCTTGCGCCTGGGACGCGATCGCCTCGACCAGTTCCGCCCCGACGCCGCGACTGCGCCAAGCCCCATCGACCCAGAGGTCTTGGATCGTCGCGTACACGCCGGGAACGTGGATTGCCCGCTGCCAGCTGGCGCTGAGGACGCCGACGACCCTGCCGTCGGCCTCCGCGATCAGCACCGAGCCGCCCGCTGGATCCTCCAGCAGGGCGCGGGTCTCAGCTTCAAGCACAGGTAGCTCGGGGCGGCGGCCGCCGAGCTCGAGCAGGAGGCTCTCGACCGCGGTCGCGACGGCCTCGACGTCGGCGAGCGTCGCCTCGCGAATCGTGGCCTCGGCGCTCAACGGCTCGCTCATGCCGCCTGCACCCGCCTCGCGACCGGCTCCAGCTCGACGCTCCAGGCCTCGCCCGCCTCGTCTGAGCCGGTCACGGTCCGCGCGATCGCCGCCATCGGCGCCCGCGCCTTGAGCAGGATCTCGTCGAACTCCTCCTCGGGGTCCGACTGCATGACGATCGCGCCGCCGGCCCCGATCGTCGTCCGCCCCGGCCGCATCACGATCGTGCGGATGACGATGTTGAGGTCGGTGTGGCCGTCGGCGCCGAAGTAGCCGATCGAGCCCGAGTAGACGCCGCGCGCCTCCGCCTCGAGGTCGTCGATGATCTCCATCGTCCGCTCCTTCGGAGCGCCGGTCATCGAGCCGCCGGGGAAGGTGGCGCGGACACAGTCGACCGCGCTGCGTCCGTCCTCGAGCCGGCCGACGATCGTCGAGACCATCTGGTGGACGGTCGCGTAGGGCTCGATCACCATCAGGTCGGGCACCTCGACGCTCTCGAGGTCGCAGACGACGCCGAGGTCGTTGCGGAGCAGGTCGACGATCATCAGGTGCTCGGCGTAGGTCTTTTCGTCCTCGGCAAGCTCCTGACGGCGGGCCGCGTCCTCGGCCGGGTCGGCGACCCTGGAGATCGTCCCCTTGATCGGCCGCGCCATCACCTGGCGCTGACGGTCGACCGAGATGAAGCGCTCGGGCGAGGAGCTGACGATCGCGTTCTCGCCGAAGCGCAGGAAAGCGGAGAAGGGCGAGGGGTTGGCGCGCCGCAGCTGCCGGTAGAGCTCGAACGGGTCGGGGCCGGCGTCGGTCGAGAACTGGTCGGTGAGGCAGACCTCGTAGGACTCGCCGGCGAGCATTTCGGCCTGCGACTTGGCGATGTCGGCGAGGTACTGCCGGCGGCCGCGGCCCGAATGGAAGCTGACGTGGCCGCCGGGATCGCTCGGTGGCGCCGGCGGCCGCTCCGCCGGCGGCGAGGCGATCGCCTCCCGGACCAGCGCCTCGGCCTCCTCCAGCCACTGCTCAGCCTCGGGGTCCTCGCCCCGGCAGAGGGCGAAGAGGTAGGTCCTGCCCTTGGCGTGGTCGACGGCGACGACGCGGTTGGCGAACATCATCGCCGCGTCGGGCATCTCGGAGCTGTGGACGTTGGGCGAGCCGCAATCGGCCTTCAGCTCGTAACCGAGGTAGCCGACGTAGCCGCCGACGAGGCCGCGCTCGACCCCCTCCGGCGGGTCGACCTTGATCCGGCCCATCTCCCGGTGCAGGTAGTCGAAGATCGACCTGCCCTCGACCGTCTCGACGCCGCCGCGGTTGACCGCGACCTCGGTGGCGTCGACGTCGTAGGTGACGAAGCAGCGCTCGGCGCCGGCGGTGGTCCCCATGTAGGAGCACTGGGCGAGCCAGGTCGGCGCGTCGGCGCTGTCGAGCCAGAAGGAGGGGTCGTGCTCGGCGAAGAGGCTTTCGTAGACGTGCTCGGTCGGCGCCTCCCCCTCGACCGTCCGCATCCGCAGCTCCAGCTCGCCGCCTTCCCGCGGCGGCGCGGTGCGGGATGCCCTCTTGATCGCGCGGGGGACGATCGTCGCCTGCCCGGCGGGTCGCCGGGGACGCTCGTAGCCGGCCGCCATCTCGAAAAAGTTCTCGGCGATCTTCAGCCCGTACTCGGTCGAGATCGACTCCGGGTGGAACTGCACGCCCCAGATCGGGCGCTTGGTGTGCTCGACCCCCATGACGACGCCGTCCTCGGCCCAGGCGACGATGTGGCCTTCGGGCCCGGGCGGGCTGGTGATCGCCAGCGAGTGGTAGCGGACGACCGAGAACCCCTGCGGCACGTCCTTGAAGAGCCCCTTGCCTTCGTGCATGACCCGGCTGAGGCGGCCGTGCATCGCCATCGGCGCCCGGTTGACCGAGCCCTCGAGCAGGTTGCCGATCCCCTGATGGCCGAGGCAGATCCCGAAGACCGGGACTTCGCTGTGGCTGAGGATGTCGCGGCAGACGCCGAAGTCGTGCCAGCGGGACGGGTGGCCCGGGCCCGGCGAGAGCACGATCGCGTCGAAGTCCATCCGTTTGAGGACCCGCCAGGAGACGGCGTCGTTGTTGACCACCATCGGTTCGTCGCCCGAGGCCGCGGCCAGCAGGTGGAAGACGTTGTAGGTGTAGGAGTCGTGGTTGTCGACCAGGAGCGTCTTCATCTCAGACTCCCTCCAGCCCGAGCCCGCGGAGGCCGCGGGCGAGCACCGACTGCACGACCGCCTCGACCTCCGGTGCCCGCTCGCCTTCGCGGTACCAGCGGGCGAAGTGGGAGAGGTACTTGGCGAGCGGCGCGACGTCGAACTCCTCGACGGCGCTCGCCAGGTGGACCCGGTAGTGCTCCGCCTGGACGACCGCGAAGCGGTAGTCGGGGTCCGCGGCGGGACGCGCTCCCGCGAGCTCGCCGGCGCCGCGGCAGGCCTGCGCCAGCGCCAGGTCCCAGCCGAGGCTCCCTTCGCCCTCCCGCAGCAGCTTGTCGGTGCCGAAGTTGACCTGTTTGGTCGTCGGCTGCAGGAGGAAGTAGCCGAGCGCGACCTGGGCCGGGACCGCCTCCGGGTGGGGGTGCCGCGCCATCTCCTCGGCCCGCTCCGGCTCGCGGACGATCTCGCCCTCCAGCCACTCGACCAGGTCGTCGATCAGCAGCGCCCCTTCCTTGCTGGAGCTGATCGACTCATTGTCCCGGGCGACCATGCCGTGGAAGATGTCGTGGGTCGGCGGCCCGCCGCCGCGGGCATTGCTGTTGCCGTTGCCGTTCTGCAGCCCCAGCTCGTCGATCAGCTTGCGGCGGCAGGTGACGTGGGCGACCCACTCGTTGCCGCAGACCTGCATCGAGATCACGTCGTCGAGCTCTTCGGCGGCGGCCCAGTAGGCGAGCGCCCGCATGTGCTGGGTCGGCAGGCCGTCGGAGCGGACCAGCGGCATTTCCTCCAGCTCCTCGCGCTCGGTCTCGTACATGACCATGTCGTCGCCCCGGCGCCTGGTCAGCTTCCCTTCGGCCAGCCCCTGGTTGGTGAATTCGGCGACCTCGGGGAGGAAGTCGGACTCGAAGATCACCTTGTCGAAGGTGATGCCGAGGCGGGCGAGGGTCTTGCGCTGGCCGGAGATCACCCAGGAGCGCGTCTTCGACCACAGTTCGAGCGCGCTCTGGTCGCCCGAGAGGACCCGCATCATCATTTCGTCGGCCTTGTCGTTGTAGATCGCGGCCTCGCGGGCGACCGAGTCCTCGGCCCCGTCCTCGTCCTCGCTGCCGCCGTTGCGGCTGGCGGTGACGTAGTCCGCGTAACAGAAGCCGACGAAGTGGTCGCTCTTCTCGTCGGCGTCGGGCCCCGCGTCCTCTCCGGCCCGGGTCGCGACGCCGGCCATCGCCTCGCCCATGCTGCGGCCGACGTCGCAGATCAAGCTGCGGTTCTCGACCCGGGCGCCGGCCTGCTTGAGGGCGCCGGCGATCGCGTTGCCGACGGCGAGGTTGCGGAGGTGCCCGACGTGCAGCGCCTTCGTCGTGTTCGCCCCCCAGAAGTAGACGGCGTAGCGGTTCTCGGCCGCCATGTCGGCGAGCTCCGCGTCGCCGGAGCCGGCGCCGATCGCCTCCCCCCGCTGCTCGATCCACTCGTCGGCGAGCTTCAGCCGCGGCTGCTTGCCCTCGCGGTAGACCGCGGCGACCCAGGGCTCTTTCCCGATCCGCTCCAGCGCGGCCAGAGCGGTCTCGTCCTGACGCCAGTCGGCGCCCTTGGGCAGGCGCGGGATCAGCATCAGGTCGAAGGCCGGCTCCGGGCGGTAGGGAGCCCGTGCGGTCCACAGCGCCCGGCCACCGTCAATCGCCGCCGCCTGTTCGATCTGGTTGAAGATGTTCTCGCCCATAGCCGTGTGATTTCGAACGTGATCGCCTCGAATTGCTTGTTCGAAATGCACCCGCCGGGGCTCGAACCCGGATCTTCGGCTTACAACGCCGACCCTTTAACCGATTAAGGCACAGGTGCTGGCTATGTTCCCTGCCCCTGAGCGACTTCCCTGATTGCTCAAGCGCGGCGGCAGCATAACCGCATCGTCTGCGCGCGTCAAATCTTTTGACTAATTCGCCTGGATCCGGCCCAGAAAGCGGCGCGTCTCGTCCTCGCGCGGAGAGGACAAAACCTGCTCGGGCGTTCCCAGCTCGAGGATACGCCCCTCGTGGAGGAAGGCGACCCGGTCGGCGACCTCGCGGGCGAAGCTCATCTCGTGGGTGGCGATCAGCATCGTCATCCCCTCCCCCTTGAGGTCGCGTACCGCCGCCAGCACCTCGCCGACCAGCTCCGGGTCCAGGGCGCTGGTGACCTCGTCGAGGAGCAGGGCGCGGGGGCGGCCGGCGAAGGCGCGGGCGATCGCCACCCGCTGCTGCTGGCCGCCGGAGAGGTTGTCGGGGCGGTCGTCCTCGCGCCCGGCGAGCCCGAAGCGCGCCAGCAGCGCCCTCCCCCGCTCCTCGGCCTCGGCGCGGGAGGCACCGTGGGCGCGCATCTCGCCGAGGACGACGTTCTCCAGGGCGCTCAGGTGCGGGAAGAGGTTGTAGGCCTGGAAGACGAGCCCGAGGCGGCGGCGCACCGGGATCGGGTCGACGGCGGGGTCGGTGATCACCTCGCCGTCGAGGAAGACGTCGCCGTCGTCGATCTCCTCGAGCAGGTCGATGCAGCGCAGCAGCGTCGACTTGCCCGAGCCGGAGGCGCCGATCAGGGCGACCGCTTCGTGCTCGCGGACGCCGAGGTCGATCCCCCGCAGCACCTCGCGCTCGCCGAAGGACTTGGTGACGCCGCGGGCCTCGAGCACGGCGGCACCGGTAGGCGCGCTCACCGAACCGCCCCCTCGGGGCCGCCGAGCCGGTCGACGATCCGCGCCGTCGGCACCGTCACCGCCAGGTAGAGCAGCGCCGCCGCCACCAGCGGCGTGAAGTTGAAGGTCAGCGACTCGATGATCTGGGCTTCGCGGAAGGCCTCCAGCGGCCCCAGGATCGAGATCAGGGCGACGTCCTTCTGCAGGGCGACGAAGTCGTTCAGCAGCGGCGGCGCCACCCGCCGCACCGCCTGAGGCAGGATCACGTGGCGCATCGCCTGGCTCTCGGTCAGCCCGACGGCGAGCGCCGCGTCCCGCTGGCCGCGGTGGACGGAGTTGATCCCGGCCCGGTAGACCTCGGCGACGTAGGCGCTGTAGGAGAGGACGAGGGCGATCGCGCCGAGGATCACGGGGTCGCTCGGCGTCCCGCTCAGCTGCAGCGCCGGAACGCCGAAGCCGATCAGGAAGACGAGCAGGATCGTCGGGATGCCGCGGAAGAGGTCGACCCAGACGACCGAGAGCAGGCGCACCGGGAACATCGCCGGCGAGCGGGCGATCCGCACCATCGCGACGAGGAGGCCGACGGCGAGGATCGCCAGCTCGGCGAGGAGGAAGATCTTGACGTCGAGCCAGAAGGCCTTCAGCACGTCGGGAAAGGATTCCTTGAAGACCTCCCAGTTGAAGAAGGTCTCGCGCACTTCGGGCCAGCCGGGGCTGGTCAGGACCAGGGTCGCCAGCCCGCCGAGGACGACGACGCTGGAGATCGCCGCGATCGCCTGGCCGCGGCGGTGCCGGCGGCGCTTCGCCGCCTCCCGTTCGAGGCGACGGTCGCGGATGACACCAGTCCCGGACAAGGCCGCCGATTCTGACCGCGGCTGAGGACGACGCCGAACCGCCCCAGCCTTCCCCCGCGCTCCGTCTGTTCCTTTTGGTTGCACAGCACCCAAAAGGAACAGACAGTTATCGGCGCTTCCCGTCACCTGTTCGTTATGGGCGCATAGCAACCAAAAGGAACAGGTGAAAGATGGCGCGGCGCGCGGTGTCAGCAACCGGCAGGCGTCCGCCGGCTTCGCCGGCCCCGCCTAACGCAACTCGGGAGCCCCGGCCGCCTGGCTCATCCAGCGGTCGGTGATCTTCTGCAGCTCACCCGAGCTTTCCAGCTCTTCGATCGCCTCCGAGACGCAGGCGGTGAGCGAGGAATCCTTCTGCAGCAACGCCCCCCACCGGTCGCCGCCGGGGGCGCTGAACTGGCCGACCACGGTCGCCGCCGGGACCTGGACGGCGGTCAGGTAGAGCGCCGTCGGCAGATCGACGACGACGGCGTCGATCTGTTCGTTCTTGAGCGCCTGGACGACGTCGTTGGAGCTGTTGAAGACTTCCGGCCGGCTGCTCGGATCGATTTCCGCTTCGGCGGCTTCGAGGCTGGTGGTCCCGACCTGCACGCCGAGCTGGGCGTCCTGCAGTTCTTCGAGCGATTCCGCCGCCGCCGCGTCGGAGCTCTTCAGCGCCACCACCGCCTGGTTGGCGGTGTAGTAGGGCGCCGAGAAGTCGACCGCTTTTTCGCGCACCGGCGAGATCGAGATCTGGTTGACGTCGAAGTCGAAGTCTTTCGGCCCGGGCGCGAACGAGGAGTTGAAGGACTCCTCGGTCCACTTCACCTTCGCTTTCGGATAACCGAGCTGGTCGCCGATCGCGTAGGCGACGGCGCTCTCGAAGCCTTCCCCGTTGGTCGGGTCGTTGTCTTCGAAGTAGGGCGGGTAGGCGGGATTGTCGGTCGCGACCGTCAGCACCCCCTGCTCCTTGGTCGGCAGCTTGCCCGGCTCGCAGCTGCTCGCAGTCGTGCTCGTCTCGTCGGAGCTGCTGCCGCAGCCGGCGACGAGGAGGGCGAAGAGGACGAGGGGCAGGAAGAGCTTCTTCACGGTTTCTCCGCGGGCGGGAGGATGCGGAACCCTACCGTCTTCGCCACCGAGCGCCCGCCCGCTTTGTCGGTGGCGACGACGGTGGCGCGATAAGAGCCCGGAGGCAGCGGCTTCCCCTTCAGCCTGCCGTTCCATTTCAGTTTGTTGGCGCCGGCTTTGGCGGTCTGGCTGCGACTGCCGAGGCGGTTGAAGCGGATGTTGCACCTCGGCCTACGCGGTTTGCACCTCCTAATCGGGCCGCGACGAATCTTTCGTTCGATCGCGAAGCGGACCGTCGCGGCTTCATTGACCTTGTAGCGGAAGGTGGTCCCGAACTTCCCTTTTGCCTTGCCCTTCGGCTTGGCGCGGAATTTCTTCGGCGTCGCCTTGAGCCTGCTCAGCGCCGGCAGGGTGTCGATCGATGCGATGGCGATCGCGGAGGCCCCCCCGGGGCAGACCGTGGTCTGGCCGTTGTAGACCTGACGGGCGGAGCAGCCGCTACCGTCGAACACGGTGAGCGTGACCGGGTAGACGCCCGCCGTCGCGTAGACGTGGCTGGGCGTCGGGCCGCCATCGGCGAGCTTGGTGCCGTCGCCGAAGTCCCAGTCGTAGCGCTCCGCCCGGGCGGAGCCGCCGGCGTCGAACCGTGCGGCTGCCCCGGGAGTGGCGGGCCTGGCGTTGAAGCTCGCGACCGGCGCCGGGTGGGGCTGGAAGACGATCGGCTCCGGCTCGCCCGTGTTCCAGGGCACCTCGCGGTTGAGCGAAACCGGGATTCCGTCCGCTCCGATCGAGGCGACGCCGAGCGCGTTTCCGGAGCCGCCGGCCCGGTAGTAGACGAGGAAGCGCCCGTCCGGCGAGACTCCGACCGATTCCGGGTCGACGACCGGCATGCTGCCGACGAGGCTGGGAACGCCGTCGTCGGCGATCGCGAACGCGTAGATGTCGTCGTTGTTGTAGTCCGCCATATAGAGGTGCCGGCCGTCGGGCGCCACTCCGAAGAGCTTGGCGCTGGAATCCGCCACCAGGGCCGGGTCCCCGGCCTGCTGGAGGCCGCCGTCGGCGGCGATCGCGAACGAGGTGAAGCCGGCGCTGCTGCCACCGCTGACCTGGGCGAAGAGGAAGCGTCCGTTCGGGGCCATCGCCAGCAGGCGCGCCGCGGGGGCGGGCGTCGTTCCCAGCGAGCCCAGGGAGCCGTCCGCCCCGATCGCGAAGCGCTCGATTTTGTTCGCCGCGGTGGCGTAGAGGAAGCGCCCGTCGGGAGTGATCGCGACGCTTTCGTACTCGCCGCTGCCTCCCGCGGGCGATAGCGGCCCCAGCGAGCCGTCGGCGGCTACGGCGAAGCGGCGGATTCCTTCTGCCGGCATCGCCATGAATTCGCGGGTCGAGGCGAAGGCGTAGCGGCCGTCCGGGCTGATCGCGACGGCAGTCGCCGACGCGGTCGCGGTCGGGGCGCCGGCCAGTTGGAAGAGCCCGCTGGGCGGCACCGAGTAACCCTGGACGCCGCCGGTGAAGTAGAAGCCGCTGATCGCGCGGGTGCCGTCAGGGGTGAAGGCGAGCCCCCAGAGACCCCCCAGCCCCGGTCCCTCGGCCGGGAAGGGCGAGCCGGCGATCGGGCTCAGGGAGCCGTCGGTCCCGAGATCGAAGCCGCCGATCTCCTCCGGCGTTTTCGAGCCGTAGTCCGGCGTATAGAAACGCGCCGCTCCCGAGGCGGAGGCAGCAAAGGCGCTTCCGAACAGGGTCAGCAGCAGGACGAGCAGGGGGAGGCGACGGGACACGGCGCGAGACTATCGGAGCCCTCCGTCGATGCGCCAGGCATTTTTTGGGAACGCCGGGGTATAGAGTTCGACACAGCCACCCCGAGGATGTTTCTTACCGCCCCCCACCGCTCTCGGACCGGGGGGCGGTTCCGTATTTGGCCTCGAGTTCCTCGGCCAGCGCGGCGAGATCGGGCAGCGGGACCCGCAGGCCGATCGCGATCCGCCGCACGTTTCCCCAGGTCGGGTTGACGCGGCCCGACTCGATGTGGGAGATCCAGGTCGGGTGGATGTCGGCGAGGTGTCCCAGCGCTTCCTGGCTCAGTTCCACCTCCGTGCGGAGCTGGCGAATTGCCTTGCTGAGGCCGATCTGTGGTTCTTCTCGCCGCGGCATCTATGGAAGGGAATTTGCCTCCCGCCCCCGCGTCCATAGAGGTGGGCACAACGGTCGGCCTAAACCGCGCGCAACCGGCTTTCTTCCGGTACGCGTTGATCCAGGGAGTCGGGACAGGCGAGGACCCGTTTCAGGGGGGCGGTCTCTCGCCAGGTCGGACACGAACATATGTTCGCATATGTTCGTGTCCTTCGATAGGGCAGATCAGCGCCGAGCTGACACCTGCCGGCTCAACCGGCCGCGTCGCGGGCCGCTTCCAGCTCCGCTTCGACCGTCCCGGTCTGGTTCGGGATCTCGAGCCGCTGTTCGAGCACCGGGATCGCCTCCTCCGGCCGCCCGCTCAGCCGCAGCGCGTTGCCGAGGTTGAAGAGGGCGTAGGCGTAGGCGAGGTCTTCGCTGCCTTCGGGGAAAGAGGCGACGGCTTCTTCGAGCACGGGCACCGCCGCCTCGTATTCGCCCGCCTGGATCAGCGCAAAGCCTTCTTCGTTGAGGGCGCCGCCGGTTCCCGGATCGGCTTCTTCGGGCGCCGGTTCCGTTTCTTCGGGCGTCGTCGCCGACGCCGTTTCTTCGCTCGCCTCCGGTGCGGCCGCGGCCTGCTGTTCTTGCCGCGGCTCCGGCTTCGCCTTCTGCTTGGCGTTGCTCGCCTGCTGGGAGGCCTGGCCGGATTCGGGCTTCTGCTTGTCGCCGCCGCCCAGGGCGACCAGCCCGATCACCGCCAGGACGGCGAGGAAGGCGACGATGGCGAGGACCGCGCCCCAGCGCCCCCGGGACGAGCTCGACGAGCGGACGGGCGGCGGCTCGGGCCGCGAAGGGCGCGGCTCCGGCTCAAAGGCCTGGGTCGGCTCGAAGGCCTGGGTCGGCTCGTAGGCCTGCGTCGGCTGCTCGAGCACCGGCTCCTCTCGTCCCAGCCGCGCCAGCGCCTCGCGGGCGGAGGCCGGCCGCGCGCCGGGGTCCTCGGCGGTCATCCACTCGATCGCCTCCCCCAGCGTCCGCGAGCAGCTGCCACTGCAAGACCGCAGGACCACCCCGCAGGAGTAGAGGTCGGACTGCTCGGTGGCGGCTCGGCCTTCCATCACCTCCGGCGCGGCGAAGCGCTCGGTGCCGAGGATCAGGCCCGTCTTCGTCAGCGCGGTGGCGTCCCGCGGCTGGGCGATGCCGAAGTCGATCAGCCTCGCCGTCCCGCCCGGCTCGATCACGATGTTGCCGGGCTTGATGTCGCGGTGCAGGATCCCCGCCTCGTGGATGTGGGCGACGGCGTCGAGCAGTTCCCGCGCCAACTGGTCGCAGTCCACCCCCGCCCCCCGCTCCAGCCGCGCCGCCAGGTTCTCCCCCGGCACGAACTGCATCACCAGGTAAGGACGTTCGCCCTCTTCGGAGAAGTCGTAGACCCCGACCAGGTTCGGGTGGGAGAGCCCGGCCGCCGTCTGCGCCTCGCGCCGGAACCGCGCCACGAACCCGGGATCGCCGGCGATCGTGTCCGAGAGCACCTTCACCGCCACCAGCCGCTCCAGCACCTCGTCGTGCCCGAGCCAGACCGCGGCCATGCCGCCGTGCCCGAGCGTGCGCTCGAGCCGGTAGCGATCCTTCAACAGCTCCCCGGTGCCGATAGTCGCGGCCACGGGTTTCCTCTACCCAGATCACGGGAATATCTGCCCCGATGGACATCGTCCTCTTCATCGTCGGGCTGCTCCTGACCGGGTTGATCGTCGGCGCCCTCGGCCGTCTTCTGCTCCCGGGCCGCGATCCGATGAGCATCGTCGAGACGATCGCCCTCGGCATCGCCGCCTCCCTCGTCGCCGGCCTGATCGGCTACTACGTGTTCGACAAGGAGGAGGGACCGGGCTTCCTCTTCTCCGTCATCTGCGCGATCGCCCTCGTCTACGCGGTGCGGAAGTACCGCGAGCGCAGGGTCGCCTGACCTGACCGGCGACCGGTAAGCCGGCGGCTATCCGGCGAGGGAGCCGTAGCGCTCGCCCGCTGCCGCCCGCGCCGCGGGATGGAGCCGGACGGCGTCGAGCCAGAACCGGGAGCCGAAGCGCAGCTGCAGCAGGGCCGAGCGCAGCAACGCCTCGCGCCCGGGGTCCCAGCCGAACCCGAAAAGCCGGCGCACCTCTGGCGGCAGGAGGCCGACGGAGATCAGCTTGATGGTCTCGGTCAAGGGGGTGACCGCCGTCCGCAGCCAGCCCGAGTAGGGCGGCTCGAGGATCATCCGCACCGCCTGCTCGCGGCGCTCGTCGGAGATCCAGAGGCTGCCGTCGCCGAGCCGCCGCTCGATGTAGAGCTCCAGATCCCGATGAGTCTCCGGCATCGAGTCCGGCGGCAGTCCCAGCAGCTCCCCCACCCGCCGGTATTCGCCCCAGTAGCGCTCCCGCTCGGCCAGGGCGAGGGCGCCGAAGATGCGCTCGTAGTAGACCAGCGCCGAGTCGGCCAGGGTCGCGAGGACCCAGAGGCCGAGCTCGGGGTCGGAGGCGTCGTAGGGCGTCCCCTTCGCGATCGGGCCGTAGTCGGCCGGGACCTTCCCCCGCACCCGGCGGTGCATCGCCTGCACGATGCGGCCGGTCTCTTCGGCCTCCTCGGTCGTCCCGAAGTAGATCCGCGACATCCGCTCGTCGGTTCGCAGCAGCCGCGCCTGCGGGTCGTCGAAGATGATCGAGTGGCGCTGGAAGCCGACCACCGCCAGCGGGTCGCAGGCCTGCATCAGCAGCGCCCGCACCCCGGAGAAGAGGACGAGGCGCTCGCGGTGCAGCCGCCGCACCATCGAGTCGGCCGCGAAGAACCCGTCCACCTCGGCGGCCCGCGGCGCCCGCTCCTGCGGGAGCCCGGGAATCAGGGAGAGGACGCCGGCGGGTTGGAGCACCCTTCAACGGTAGCCAGCGCCCCCGTCGGGCTGGAGGGATTGGCGAAACCGGCGTGTGCGGCTGGCGAGCGCCGGACCAAGCGGGGCAAGGACGCAGGGAGGCCGAATAGCAGCGCTATTCGGCCGACCGAGGACGCCGCACCGCGCAGTGTCCGCCGCCGCCAGGCGTGCGCGGGGGTTTCGCCAATCCCTCCTAGTGCCGTCCGGCTCGACCTCGCGCGAGGTTGGCAAGATGGCCGGGTGGCGACGGCGAAGGAGCTGATGCGGGCCGGGGAGCCTTACCCCGGCGACGACCCCGAGCCTCAAAATCCCGCCGCAGTCTTCGCCGCCAATGTGAAGCGTCTACGCGAAAAGCGGGGCTGACGATGGAGCAGGCGGCGCAGTCGGTTTCGATGCATTACACCGCGTGGGGTCGGATCGAGAGCGGCGAGCGTCGGCCGACGCTGGAGACGATCTTTCGCGTGGCGCGAGCGCTGGACGTGCCGCCCGCAGAGTTGTTCGCCGGGATCGACTGAGGCCGGAAACACAGCGCCCCGCCGGGCTGGCTTGCCGGGCGGGGCTTAAGTAGCGCTCCAAACTGTGTCTGCGTCGGGTCGGACCGATCCTTGCGAGTGGGCCATGCGGCCCGGCTCAAAGGCTCCGAGGGGCAGGGACGCAAACCTGCTTGTCCTCTATGACGGGGGTGCCCTTGTTGGCTTCTGCCAGGGGCGGCGCCCGCATTGGAAACTGTCGCACGTCGCCCGGCGGCAAAACTGCGCACCGCACGGCGGAGCTTCGCCCGCCGGGTCGACGCTTCGTTTCTGCGTCACTGTCGCGGACCTGCGCTGCGTCACGATTGCGTCACTCTCGCCCGCGAACGCCCCCGCACAGGCACGAACGATCTGCGGTGCAAGTGCGATTCCCACGCACCGCCCCGCAGATCGTCAAATCGGGGAGACAGGATTTGAACCTGCGACCGCTCGGCCCCCAGCCGAGTGCGCTACCAGACTGCGCCACTCCCCGTGGGGGTTTCATTTTGACGGATCGGCGGGTTCGGTGCCGATGGGAACGTCTGTTCGCCTTCGTATGCTGCAGCTATGAGGCGATGTTCGCGCTGCAAAGCGGAAAAACCCGACAACGAATTCGCCTGGCGCCGACGCGAGCTTGGACAGCGGGACACCTACTGCCGCCCCTGCCGTGCCAAGTACAAGCAAGAGCATTACAAGGCAAACAAACAGCGCTACATCGATGCCGCCGCGCGACGGAAGAAGGCTTTGCTGGAGGAGAGGTTTCTCTTCCTCATGGCCTACTTCCGTGATCATCCCTGCGTCGACTGCGGGGAGACCGACCCGATCGTGCTCGAGTTCGACCACCTGCGAGACAAGAAGTTCGGGATTGCCACCGGCATCCGTAACCGCAACTGGAACGACGTGCTCAACGAGATTGCAAAGTGCGACGTCGTTTGTGCAAACTGTCACCGACGTCGCACTGCAAAGCGGGGCGGCTTCATACGCGCGGCGGTAGCTCAATGGTAGAGCCCCAGTCTTCCAAACTGGCGACGCGGGTTCAATTCCCGTCCGCCGCTTCAAGCGTTGCGTAGAGCTGCCGATGAGAGTCGGGATGCGCGTCGCCATCTCATTGCTCCTCGCTTTGGTCCTTGCCCTCTTCGGGCTCGTCGGCTGCGACGGGTCTGGTAGCGACTCGGAGGCTGGCGCCGGTGGCTCGGCCGCCACCGGCGGCTCCTACGTCGACTGGCCGCTGTTCGGGCGGGTGCCAGAGCGGACGCATTACCTGCCGGCCGAGGAGAAGGCGCTCGATCCGCCGCTGAAGGAGGCGTGGTCGATCAACACGCATGCGCTGATCGAGTTCCCGCCGGCGATCAACGACGGGGTCGCCTACGTAATCAACAAGTACGGCAACGGCAAAGCGGTGCGGCTCCGCGACCGCAAGGTGCTCTGGGAAATCAACATCCGGCCCAGCGACAAGGGCCAGCCGAACTTCGTCACCTCCCCCGTCTACTACGACGGCGTCATCTACGGCGCCTTCCTCACCGGCCACCTGGCGGCGGGCGACGCGAAGACCGGGAAGAAACTCTGGGTGCGCAAACTCGACGCCCACCTCGAATCCTCACCGCTGGCCGTCGACGGCACGCTCTACCTCGGCACCGACACCACCAACCTGGTCGCGCTGAGCGCCGTCGACGGCAAGACGAAGTGGACGTTCAACGCGCCGGGGGCGATCAAAGCCAGCCCCAGCTACCACGACGGCAAGGTCTTCTTCGCCGACTACGAGAGCTCGATGTTCGCCCTCGACGCCGACAGCGGCAAGCTCGTCTGGCGCAGCAATACGAGCAAGGTCCCGCCCTACGGGCGCGGCGGCTTCTTCTCCTCCCCCGCCGTCGCCTTCGGCAACGTCTACGCCGCCCGCGACGACGGCACCGTCTACGCCTTCGACGAAAAGACCGGCAAGGTCGCGTGGCACTTCGACACCGGCGACTACGTCTACGGCTCCCCGGCCGTCGCCGAGGTGCCCGGCACCCCGCCGACCGTCTACATCGGCGCCGAAAACGGCCGCTTCTACGCCCTCGACGCAAGGACCGGCAAGGAGCGCTGGCACTACGACGTCGGCGGCCCGATCCCCGGCACCGCGATCGTGATCGGCCACACCGTCTACACCTCGAGCTTCAAGACCCGGGAGACGACCGGCCTCGACGTCCACACCCACAAGCCCACCTTCCACCTCGACGACGCCGGCTACACGCCGATGGTCTCCGACGGCGAGCGCCTCTACCTGGTCGGCTACTACGAGGTGATCGGGCTCGAACCGCGCTAGGGGATCGGGCTGTGGGCGTGGCTCGCGTCGAGCACGAAGATCCTGAAGTCGGTGCCGAGGACCGGCTGGGAAACGTTGTGGACCGGCGTCTCGCCGATCATCCCGTCCGGCGAGCCCGCGTGGGCGTGGCCGTGGAGGACGAGGTCGGGGCCGTGCTCGAGGATCGGCGCCGCCAGCCGGTCGGAGCCGAGGAAGACCCAGATCTCGCGCGGCTCCCCCTCCAGGGTTGCTTCAGCCGGCGAGTAGTGGAGGAGGACGATCCGCACCGGGCAGGTGGCGACCTCGCGCAGCCCCTCCTCCAGCGCTTCGACTTCCGCGGTCGCCTCGGCGTAGACCGCCCGCAGCGAGGGCTCTCCGAAGTCCGGCAGGTGGCGCGGCGCGAAGCCGCCGACGAAGCCCTTGACGCCGACGATCCCGACCTCGACCCCGCCGACCTGGCAGACGGCGGCGCGGCGGTCGAGCATCTGCACGCCCCCCTCCCCCAGCCGCCGCAGGATCGCCTCGGCTTCGTCGTTGTGCCAGTCGTGGTTGCCGAGCACGGCGTAGACAGGTGCCTCGGTGGTGGCGGCCGCCTCGCAGAGGATTTCCGCCTCGTCGAGGCGCCCGTGGCTGGTCAGGTCGCCGGCGACCACGACGAGGTCGACGTCGTCGTCCAGCCCGGCGAAGGCGGAGACGATCGCCTCGCGGTTGGAATCGCGACAGTGGATGTCGCCGGTGGCGGCGATCCGCAGCCTCTCGCTGCCGGAAGATGAAGTCACCCCGCTTCCCTACCCGCCTGAGCAGGCGTTTATCGGGGCCGCCGACGGGGCAACGAAGGGGTCGTGGCCGAGAACCTGGGCAAGAGCGAGGTGGCGGAGGAGCTGACCGACAGCCTCAAGCGGGCTGCCGCCGTCCTGCAGAAGGAGGGGGTGCCGTTCCTGCTCGGCGGCGGGCTCGGGTGCTGGGCGCGGGGCGGCCCGCCTTCCAGCAACGACATCGACCTGATGCTCAAGGGCGAAGACGCCGCGCGCGCCCAGGACGCCCTCGCCGAGGCGGGAATGCGGCCCGCCTCGCCGCCCGAGCAGTGGCTGCTGAAGGCCTACGACGGCGAGATCCTGATCGACCTGATCTTCGAACCGTCGGGGATGACGATCGACGACGAGGTGATCGGGCGCGGCGAGGAGCTGAGCGTAATGGCGATGGAGATTCGGGTCATGGACCTGAACGACATCCTCATCACCAAGCTGATGGCGCTCGACGAGCACAGCGTCGACTACGGCGACCTGCTCCTGATCACGCGCTCCCTGCGTGAGCAGATCGACTGGGCGCGGCTGCGCGAGGCGACCGCCACGAGCCCTTTCGCGATCGCCTTCTTTGTCCTCGCCGACGGACTCACGATCTGCCCGGCCGCCGAACGACCGGCCGCCGTCGAGGGCTAGCCCCGCCCCAGCCGCGTCGAATTTCCCGGGTACGGCCGGAATATGGTTCTCGTCATGGCCGACCGGGAATCGGCGAGGGACGCTTACGATCGGTTTGCGCCGGTCTACGACGAGTTCAACTCCGCCAACAACTACGAGATGTGGCTGGGAGAGGTGCTCCTGCCCGAGCTCGAGAAGCACGGCCTGCGGAAGGGGGCGGCGCTGGACGTCGGCTGCGGGACCGGCCGCGCCTTCGACCCCCTGCTCGACCGCGGCTGGAAGGTGGTCGGCTGCGACGCCTCGGCGGGAATGCTCGGCCAGGCCTCGGAGAAATTCGGCTCCAGGGTGGAGCTGAGCCAGGCCGACGCCCGCGAGCTCGAGCCGATCGCGCCGAGCTCGGAGGGTCCCGACGGCGGCGGCTTCCAGCTGGTCCTCCTCCTCAACGAGGTCGTCAACTACCTCACAGAAGACGGCGACCTGGAGCGCGCCTTCGCCGGCGTCCGCCGCAACCTCGGCCCGGACGGTCTCGTCGTCTTCGACGCGAACACATCGCTCTGGTTTAGGGAGAGCTTCGCCTCCGGCAGGTCGGAGGAGATGAGCGCCCGGGGATGGGACTGGCACGGGCTCAACGAAAGCGTCGAGAGGGGCGCAACCTACGAAGCCCGTCTATCTGGACACGGCGTCGAATCGCACGTCCATCGCCAGCGCCACTGGACACCCGAGCAGGTCGACGAGGCGCTTGAGTCCTCCGGCCTCCGCCCCCTCGCCACGCTCGGTCAGCGGGAGGAGAACTGCCGGGTGATCCTCGAGGCGCCCGTCGACGAAGAGCGGGACAGCAAAACAATCCACATCGCGACGCCCGCCCGGTGAGGCCGGGCGCGACAGTCCGACGCTAGCGGGAGCGCTGCCGCCGCTGCGGCGTCTTGAAGAGGACGATCGAGGAGGAGACGGGGACGCCGAGCTCCTCGGACCCGTTCCGCCGAGCGGCGCTGCGGGCGGCGATTTCCGCCATCTCCGCTTCGTATGCCTCGGCCGCCCGCAGGGCCTCGTCGATGCCCTCCTGGTCGAGCAGATGGGGGTTGCGGCTGATCCAGAATTGCTCGTCCCTACCCACGATTCCTGCCTGGCGAGAGGCGGTGAAGTCGTCGACGATGTTCTGCATGAATTCGTCGGTGAGGACCTCGGCGACTTCGGGATCGGCGCCGGCGAGCTCGGTCCACTCCTCGATGTCGACCATGTGCCGCTCGGTCGCCCGGTAGAAGTGCTCGACGACGCCGCGGACCGGCCGGTTCTCGGTTTCTTCGACGCAGTCGTACTCGCTCAGCTTGCGGACGTGGTAGCTGACGGTCGGAACATCGGCTTCCAACTCCCGTGCCACTTCCGCCGGACTGATCGGGCCCTGGTCCCGGATCAGCCTGAAAGCTTCGGCGCGAAGCGGGTGCTGCATCGCCTTCAGTCGATTGTGCGTTGCCTTCCGGCGTTCAGCTCTGGTTGCCACGGGATTCCCTTTCGAAGTCTTGAGTGCTCGATCCTAGTACCTCGCTAGACGATTTGGAAAGAAATTAGACACCGTGATTGTGGAACGTCCTCCACCAGTGGAATCCTCTCCACCATAGTTACGCCAGGAGAGGAGGTGAGCACATGCAGATCTCAACGGAGAGGATCGCCCCTATCGTTGCCACCGGAAAGGGGTCCTGAGCCACCGGACCCAGGCACTTAATTAGGGAATGAAGTGGTTCCCGGCCGCAAGCCTGGGGCGGCCGGGAGCCTCTTTAGCCACAGCGCCGCCACAACAGACGCAACAGCAGGAGCCGACACAGAGACGGGGCACCTAGGACTCGAACCTAGAATCGCCGGTTTTGGAGACCGGTGCCTTAGCCAGTTTGGCCAGTGCCCCAGGGTGCTGCGGAGCCAAATCCTAGTTGACGCGGTCGCCAGGAGAGCGGGGCGGACTGCATCTTGAATGCGGCTTCGCCGCTTCAGCTCGGGGATGATCCACGGATTCGCCGAGAACCTGACCCGACGAGGATGTGCGCGATGGAGAATGCACCGGCTGCCGAACTTGCGGGAACGACCCCGGAGGAGGCGCTGATCGAGCTGGAGGGGGTCGCCCGCCGCTACGACATGGGCGAGATGGCGGTCACCGCCCTCGAGGGGGCCGACCTGCGGATAGAGCGCGGCGAGTTCATCGTCGTCCTCGGTCCCTCCGGCAGCGGCAAGACGACCCTGCTGAACATGATCGGTGCCCTCGACTCGCCGACCGAGGGGACGATCCGAATCCGCGGCGAGGACATCAGCGGCGCTTCGCGGGCGGAGCTGTTCGCCTTCCGCCGCCGCACCGTCAGCTTCATCTTCCAGACCTTCAACCTCTTCCCGGCGCTGACGGCGCTGGAGAACGTCGAGTTCGGCGCCGACGTCAGCGATCGCGGCGACGCCCGCGAGGTCGCCGCCCGGATGCTCGACCGGGTCGGGCTCGGAGCTCGCGGCGAGCACTTCCCGCACGAGCTCTCCGGCGGCGAGCAGCAGCGGGTGGCGATCGCCCGGGCGCTGGCGACCCGCAACCCGATCCTGTTGGCGGACGAGCCGACCGGGGAGCTCGACTTCCGCACCGGCGTGCAGATCCTCGACCTGCTGCACGAGCAGACCCATACCGAGCAGACCGCGGTTCTCGTCGTCACCCACAACCGCGAGATCGCCCGCGTCGCCCACCGGGTGATCGAGCTCTCCAGCGGCCGGATCGTCGCCGACGCGCCGAACCCCGGCGGGCCCGCCGAGATCGCCGACCTGCACTGGTGAGGATGGGACGGCTGGGACTCTGGCTGCGCTGGTCGATCCGCGATCTGCGCGGGCGCTGGGCCCTGGTGCTAGCGATCGGGTTGGTGCTGGCGATCGGCATCGGCGTCAACGCCGGCCTCGGCAGCATGGAGTCCTGGCGGGTCGCCTCCAACGACGCCAGCTTCGCAGCCCTGCGCGCGCACGACCTCGAGATCGCGCTGACCGAGGGGACGAGCGCGCCGGCCGGGTCGCTGTCGCGGCTGGTCCGCGGCATCCCCGCCGCCGGCGAGGTCGAGGCGGCCGAGGAGCGCCTGCGCCTGCCGACCCAGGTCGAGGTGCCGCGCCCGGGCGAGGAATCGCTGCTCGTCCCGGCCGAAATCGTCGGGACGCCACTCGGGCCGGACGGGCCGGCGATCGACGGCGTCTACGCCGAGTCCGGGCGCGCCCTCCGGGCCGGTGACGAAGGCCGCCCGGTCGCCGTGCTCGAGCGCGGGTTCGCCGCCTACCACGACCTGCCGGCGCGAGGTGCGCTGCGCCTCCCCGGCGGCCGCCGCCTGCGCTACGTCGGCCTCGGCGGCTCGCCGGAGACCTTCATCGTCACCCGCCCCGGCGGCGGCGAATTCGGCGGCGCCGAGGCGCAGTTCGCCGTCCTCTTCACCTCGCTGCGCACGGCGCAGGGGATCGCGGGCGGCCCGCCGCGGGTCGACGACGCCGGGCTGCGACTGCGCCCCGGCGCCCCCGTGGGCACCGTGCGCCACCAGCTGGAGCGTGCCCTTTCCGCCGCCGGCCTCAGCGGCGAGGTGACGAGGTTGAGCGACGACCCCGGCTACCGCGTCCTCTACAAGGACGCGAGCGGCGACCAGCAGATGTTCGACATCTTCGCCCTCCTGATCCTCGCCGGCGCCGCGCTCGCCGCCTTCAACCTGGCGACCAGGATCGTCGAGGCGCAGCGGCGCGAGATCGGGATCGGGATGGCGCTGGGAGTGCCGCCGCGCGAGCTGGCGATCCGGCCGCTGCTCCTGGGGGCGCAGATCGCGGTTGCGGGCACGCTGCTCGGCCTCGCCCTCGGCCTGACGATGGGAGTGATCCTCCGCGGCGTCCTCGAGGACCTGCTGCCGCTGCCGCAGATGCGGACGCCCTTCGAGCTCGGCGTCTTCGCCCGCGCCGCGGCGATCGGCCTGGTGCTGCCGATCGTCGCCACCGCGATTCCGGTCTGGCGCGGCCTGCGGCTGACCCCGGTCGAGGCGATCCGGGTCGGCTTCCGCTCCGCCCGCGGCACCGGTGGCGCGGCGCTGGCCAAGCGACTGCGGCTACCGGGGTCGAGCATCGCTCAGATGCCGCTGCGAAATGCCCTCCGCGCCCCGCGACGCACCCTGCTGACGGTGGTCGGAATCGGGGCCGTGCTGAGCGTCCTCGTCGCCTTCATGGGATTGATCGACTCCTTCGTCGCCACCGTCGACCGCAGCGAAGCCGAGGTCGCCCACGGCAACCCGGAGCGCATCGTCGTCTCGCTTGACGGCTTCCGCAGCGCCCGCGCGGCGACGCGGATCGTCGCGACGGCCCCCGGTGTCGCCGCTTTCGAACCGCAACTCAGCCTTCCGACGACCCTCTCGGCGCCCGGCGCCGACGGCTTCCAGGGCTCGGTCACGCTGCTCGACTTCTCGAGCGCGATCTGGGCGCCGACGCTCGCCTCAGGTGCGCCGCCCACCCCCGGCCGTCCCGAAATCGTGATCTCCGAAAAGGCCGCCGAAGACCTCGGCGCCGGGGTCGGCGACCAGATCGCGATCACCTACCCGCGGCGCCAGGGCTCCGCCTTCACCGAGGCGCGGGCGATGGTGCGAGTGAGCGGCCTCCATCCCGACCCGTTCCGCACCTTCGCCTACATGGATCCCTCGATCGCGGCACCCGCCGGGTTCTCGGGCATCGCCAACCAGGTCTCCGTCACCCCGCAGCCGGGTGTGCCCGAGGGGAGGATCGCGCGAGCGCTCTTCCGCGACCCCGCCGTCGCCTCGGTCCAGCGGGCGACCGCGACGACGCAATTCGTGCGCGAGCGCCTCGACGACTTCATCGGCGTGCTGCGGGTGATCGAGGGATTCGCGCTGGCGCTGGCGCTGCTGATCGCCTTCAACTCCTCGGCGATCAGCATCGACGAGCGCCGCCGCGAGAACGCAACCATGCTCGCCTTCGGCGTCATCCCGGCCAAGGCGATGGCGCTGGCGGTTTTCGAGAGCCTGATCGCCGGGGTGCTCGGCACCCTCGTCGGGCTGGGGGGCGGCTTCCTCGTCGTCAGCTGGATCGTCAACCGGACGCTCCCCGAAACCCTCCCGGACCTCGGCCTGGTGGTCGAGATCGCACCGGCGTCGCTGCTGATCGCCGCGGCGGTCGGGGTCGCCTCGGTGGCTCTTGCCCCGCTTATGGGCGCCCGCCGGATCAGGCGGATGGACGTGCCCTCGACCCTGCGCGTCATGGAGTGAGACCTACCCGCTCGGCGGGCCACCGAGGACGAGGACGTCGACCAGCAGGGCGAGCGCGAGCAGCGCGACGACGGAAGCGAAGGCGTTTCCCAGCGTGGCGGTGGAAGCCCGGCTGCCCAGCTGCCCAGGAGCGCGCCGACGGCGGCGGCTCCGCTGAGGGCGAGCGTCAGCGGCCAGTCGGGCTCGGCGCCTCGTCCCAGATGGATGCCGAGGGCGACGAGGCCGGTGAGGCCGATCACGGCGAGCGAGGTCGCGATCGCCCGGCGCAGCGGCAGGCCGAGCAGAGAGGTCAGGGCGGGGACGATCAGGAAGCCGCCGCCGACGCCGAAGAAGCCGGTCATCGCACCGACGGCCAGGCCGCTGAGGCCGGCGCGCGAAAGCTCGGGCCGGGGGCAGTCCGCGAGCGGAGCGTCGTCCTGATCGACGTTCTGGACCCCGCGGGCGAAGGTCATCCCGGCCGCGGCCAGCATCACCGGCACGAAGGCGAGGATCAGGGCCCGAGGGCTGACCGAGGAGCCGGCGATCGTGCCGACGTAGGCCCCCGCCGCCGCCGGACCGGCGAATGCCGCGGCCACCCGCCAGCAGACCCGACCCTGGGCCGCATGCGCCCCAGCCCCCGCCGCGGCGCCGAGGGCGACGACGATCAGCGACGCGGTCGAGGCCGAGCTGACGCCCTCGCCGAGGACATAGACGAACACCGGCAGCGCCAGGATCGCGCCACCGCCGCCGATCGCCCCGACCACGAGGCCGATCCCGAGCCCGAGCCCGATCGCGAGGACGATTTGCACCAGCTCATTGTCGCCAAGAGAGTGCGGGCGGAGGGACTTGAACCCCCACGGGCCGAAGCCCACCAGGACCTAAACCTGGCGCGTCTGCCAAATTCCGCCACGCCCGCGTGGCCGGCCCCGCGGGGCCTTAACGCGCGGCCAACCACGCCGCGTCGCCCACAGATTCTATGATCGGAGCGTGGCAGTTGGAGAGGTGAGGCCGGGTTACGAACTTTGGCGCCCGAATCGGGAAAAAGCCGGTTCGGTGACGACGAAGTTCGTCGTCGTGCTGCTGCTGGCCGCGACGGCCGTGGTCGCGGCGCTGGTGACCATCGGTGGCTGGTCGCTTCTGAAGGGCGGCGGCGGGATGGGAATCGTCTGCGCGATCTACGCGATCCTCTACGCCTTCTTCGCGATTTTGGTTGCCCGCTGGAACCGCGGCATCCTGCCGGTCGTGGCGGCGCTCTCGATGATCCTCGCGATCTTCTGCGCGGTCGGCGCCGAAAGCTGGTTCAACCGCGACCGCGCCGGCTTCGACGAGGCGCTCCTCCCCTCCTCGCTGATCGGATTGCTGGTGATCGTCCTCGGCCTCCTGCAGATCGCCCTCATCGCCGCCTCCCTCTACGCCTTCAACCAGGAGTGGCACGTGGAGGAGGAGCGCCCGATCGGATCCGGCGAGGACTACGGCGCCGGCGCCTCGGGCCACCCGCAGCCGGCCTGATCCGGCTTTATCGTTCGGGTCGAGCCGGAGTGGCGGAATTGGCATACGCGATCGACTCAAAATCGATTGCCCTTGCGGGCTTGTGGGTTCGAATCCCACCTCCGGCATCGAGTGAACGCGGCTAACGGGGAACTGCTGTGGGAGCCGTCGGCCGCGCTGGTCGAGCGCTCGCGGCTGACCGAGTTCGGCCGCTGGCTGGAGCGCGAGCGCGGCCTCTCCTTCGACGGCTACCCGGAGCTGTGGCAGTGGTCGGTCGACGACCTCGAGGGGTTCTGGGAGGCGATCTGGGACTTCTTCGGGGTGCAGGCCGACGGCGAGCGCGGCGCGGTGCTGGGGAGTCGCGAGATGCCGGGCGCGCGCTGGTTCCCGGGCACGCGGCTGAACTACGCCGAGCACGTCTTCGCCGGCAAGGCGGACGACGCCGTCGCGATATTGCACGCCTCGGAGCTGCGTGAGCTCGGCGAGCTGAGCTGGGGCGAGCTGCGCCGCCAGGTCGCCGCGACCGCGGCGGGACTGCGGGAGCTGGGTGTGGAGCGGGGCGACCGCGTCGTCGCCTACCTGCCGAACATCCCGGAGGCGATCGTCGCCTTCCTCGCCACCGCCTCGATCGGGGCCATCTGGTCGAGCTGCTCGCCGGACTTCGGCCCCGCCAGCGTTATCGACCGCTTCGCCCAGATCGAGCCGAAGGTGCTCTTCGCCGTCGATGGCTACCGCTACGGCGGCAAGGACTTCGACCGCCGCGACGTCGTCGCCGGCCTGCAGGAGGCGATGCCGAGCCTCGAGCGGACCGTCGTCGTCCCGTACCTCGCTCCCGATCCCGACCTCTCGCCGCTGCGGAGCTCGGTCCACTGGCGGGAGCTGCAGGAGGACGGAGTCGGGGCCGAGCTGCGCTTCGAGCGCGTCCCCTTCGACCACCCGCTCTGGATCCTCTACTCCTCCGGCACCACCGGGCTGCCGAAGGCGATCGTCCAGGGCCAGGGCGGGATCCTGCTCGAGCACCTGAAGAAGCTGAACCTCCACGTCGACGCCCACCCCGGCGACCGCCTCTTCTGGTTCACGACGACCGGCTGGATGATGTGGAACTTCCTCGTCTCGGGGCTGCTGACCGAGGCCGCGATCGTCCTCTACGACGGCAACCCCGGCCACCCCGACATGACCACCCTGTGGGACCTGGCCGAGCGGGCCGACGTGACGATGTTCGGCACCAGCGCCGCCTATATCGGCGCCTGCATGAAGGCCGGGGTCGAGCCGGGTGCGGGCCGCGACCTCAGCGCCCTGAAGGCGATCGGCTCGACGGGGTCCCCCCTGTCCCCGGAGGGCTTCGACTGGATCTACGAGCACGTCGGCGAGGACACCTGGCTGTTCTCGACCAGCGGCGGCACCGACCTCTGCACCGCCTTCGTCGGCGGCGTCGCCACCCTGCCCGTCTACCGCGGCGAGATCCAGGCGCGGGCGCTGGGCGCGGCGGTCGAGGCCTGGAACGAGGAGGGCGAGCCGGTGGTCGGGGAGGTCGGCGAGCTGGTCGTGACCGAGCCGATGCCCTCGATGCCGATCTACTTCTGGGGCGACGAGGACGGCAGCCGCTACCGCGAGAGCTACTTCGAGATGTTCCCCGGCATCTGGCGCCACGGCGACTGGCTGGAACTGACGGCGCGCGGGACGGCGGTCATCTACGGCCGCTCGGACTCGACCATCAACCGCGGCGGCATCCGCATGGGGACGGCCGAGATTTACCGCGCGGTGCTGGGGATCGAGGAGATCGTCGACGCGCTCGTCGTCGACGTGCCGCGACCGGGGACCGACGGCTGGATGCCGCTGTTCGTAGTCATGCGCGACGGCGCCGAGCCGGGCGAGGAGCTGCCGAAGGAGATCGCCCGGCGGGTGCGCGAGCAGTGCTCCCCCCGCCACGTCCCCGACGAGGTCTTCCAGATCGACGAGGTCCCCCGCACCCTCAGCGGCAAGGTACTGGAGGTCCCGGTGAAGAAGATCCTGATGGGGACGCCGGTCGAGAAGGCCGCCAGCCGTGACTCGCTGGCGAACCCGCAGGCGCTCGACTACTTCGTCGAGATGGCCAAGCGGCTCGCCGTCTGAGCGAGGATCGAGCGCACGTACCCGGGCTCGTAACGCACCTGCTCGTGAGTGAACCGCAGTGGGGTGAGACCGGCGGCCGTGTGGGCCTAGTCGCGAAGCCGGTCCCGAGCCTGCTCGGCCGGCGTGCGGTGGTAGCGCAGCCCGTCGGTCTCGACGACGAGGCCGAGGTCGGGCCAGTAGAAGTCGACTTCGAACTCGTTGACCCACTGACCGGTGAGCGGGGTCGGTAGGCCCGCCTCCCTCGCGAGCGGGAGGAAGCGGCGTTCGAGCTCCTCTTTCGTGAGACGGAAGGTGCGGCGGTCGAGGATATGGCGGAGCCGGGCGACGCCGGGTTCACCAGTCCGCTCCTCCAGAGCCGCACGCAGCTCCGGCGGGTGCACGAGGTCGTATTTGTCCGCCTCGTTGATGGAGCGCTCGACCCCGCGCCGGTCGAGGAGAAACGAGAGATCGATCAGGGTCTGGATGGGGCTCGTGACCGGGATGCCGTACTCAGTCGTCACGTCCCGGCTCCGCAGCGAAGGCCGTCGGTGAATCCGGAGGCCTGAGCGACGCCGTTGAAAAGAGCTGGGTAGGGAAAGTTCGATCACGGAGCGTTTCTCGAATCCCAACCGCCAGAGGGCAGCGGCGCTGGAGTGGCTGAGGACGGCTCCGTCGCCGCAGGCGAGCACGGCTGCCATCCAGCGTCCGAGGTCATTCAGACCAGGTCGCCCCACCGAATAAACACCGCTCCGCACTCGATGCAGTCGACCGCTCCCGAGCCGATGCTCGATCGCCTGGCGGCTGTAGCCAAGCTCCAGCAACTGCCTCCGTGAAATCACACCGTGCTGACGCTCCGCAAGCGCCCAAGCCTCCCGCGATCGCTGAATTTTGCTCCCCATAGGGGGTACAAGTCAGCGCTCGCTGAATTTTGCCCCCTTACCCAGCCTGTCTTTCAGGAGCTTGCGGCGGTTAGACCATGCCCAAGCCGCCGGAGACTCCCAGCGTCTCGCCGGTCACGTAACTCGCGTCGTCCGAAGCGAGGAACGCCGCGGCTGCCGCGACCTCCTCGGGCTGGCCTAGGCGGCCCATCTGGGTGGACGATTTCATCGTCTCGATCACCTTCTCGCCGATCTCGCCGAACTCCTTGGCGCCCATCAGGAGGGGGGTCTCGATCGGGCCGGGGGCGATCGCGTTGGCGGTGACGCCGTAGCGGGCGGCCTCGCGGGCGATCGCCTTGGTGAAGCCGATGACGCCGGCCTTGGCGGCGCTGTAGGCGGCCGAGCCCTTGGAGCCGACGCGGCCCGCCTCGGAGGAGATGTTGACGATGCGGCCGTAGCCGCGCTCCTGCATCCCCGGCAGCGCCGCGTGGGTGCAGTTCATGACGCCGCCGAGGTTGATGTCCAGCACCTGCCGCCACTGCTCCTGGGTGACGTAGACGAAGAAGCCGAAGTTGTCCATGCCGGCGTTGTTGACGAGGACGTCCAGCTCGCCGACGGTGGCGACGGCGGCGCGCGCCGCCTCGAGGTCGGTGACGTCGAGCTCGACCGCGTGGCCGGCGATCTCGCCGGCGACCTGCTCGGCGCCCTCGAGGTTGAGATCCCCAATCCAGACCTCGGCGCCCTCGGCGGAGAGCCGGGCGGCGGTCGCGGCGCCGATCCCGCTCGCTCCCCCGGTCACCAGCGCCTTGCGTCCCTCCAGTCTCATCGGGCCGGAGCATAGACTGCGCGGCCTTGACCCCGGGCAGCGAACCGATCCCGATTATCGGCGGCACCGGCGCCCTCGGCGCCGGCCTCGCCCGGCGCTGGGCCAAGGCCGGTGTCCCGGTCGTGCTCGGCTCCCGCTCCGCCGAGCGCGCCGCCGAAGCGGCCGAGAAGGTCCGTGCCGACGTCCCCGACGCCGACGTCACCGGGCTGGAAAACGGCGAGGCGGCGACCAAGGGGCAGATCGTCTTCCTCACCGTCCCCTTCCGCGCCCAGTCGGAGAACCTCAACAACCTGCGCGAGGCGCTGCGACCGGGCCAGATCCTGGTCGACTGCACGGTCCCCCTCGCCGCCGCCGTCAGCGGCAAGGCGACGCGCTCGCTCGGCGTCTGGCAGGGCTCAGCCGCCCAGCAGGCCCAGGAGATGGTCCCCGACGGCGTCACCGTCATCTCCGCCTTGCACACCGTCGGCGCCCCCACCCTCGCCGACCTCGACGCCGAGCTGGGCGAGGACATCCTCGTCTGCGGCGACAAGAAGGCCGACAAGGCGCGGGTGGCGCGGCTGATCGAGCTGATCCCCGGCCTGCGCGCGGTCAACGCCGGCGCCCTGGAGATGGCGCGGATCGTCGAGCAGCTGACGCCGATGCTGATCTCCGTCAACACCCGCTACAAGGTGCACGCGGGAATCCGCCTCACCGGCCTTCCCGACGCCGACCACTGGGCCTAGCGCCGATGCGCGTCGCCCTCCTCGCCGGCGGCACCGGCGGCGCCAAACTCGCCGCCGGGATGCAGGAGGAGATCGGCCCCGACCTGGCGGTGATCGCCAACACCGGCGACGACATCGAGGCGCTCGGCGTCCACGTCTCCCCCGACCCCGACCTCGTCACCTACTGGCTCAGCGGCGAAATCGACGCCGAGCGCGGCTGGGGCATCCGCGAGGACACCTTCACCGCCTTCGAGCGGCTGCAGCGGCTCGGCGCCCCGAGCTGGTTCGGCCTCAGCGACCGCGACCTGGCCGCCTGCCTCTACCGGCGCCAGTTCCTCGACGACGGCGGCCGCCCGACCGACGCCCAGGCCCAGATCGCCCGCGGCCTCGGGGTCGAGGCGCGGGTGCTGCCGATGGCCGACACCCCGGTCCGCACCCAGGTGATCACCCCGGCCGGGACGCGGGCGCTGCAGGAGTACCTGATCCTCGACCGCGGCGAGCCGCCGGTGCAGGGCGTGCAGCTGGAGGGGATCGAGGCGGCGGAGCCGACGCCGGAGGTGCTGGAGGGGATCGCCGAAGCCGAGGCGATCGTCATCGGCCCCTCGAACCCGGTGATCAGCATCGGCCCGATCCTCGCGATCCCCGGCATGCGGGAGGCGATCGCCGCCTCCCCCGCCCCCGTCGTCGCGGTCAGCCCCTACGTCGCCGGCGCCGTCGTCAAGGGCCCGACCGACCGCTTCATGGAAGGGATCGGCCGCCCCACCACCGCCGCCGGCGTCGCCTCCCTCTACGCGGGGCTGATCGACGCGATGGTCGTCGACGAGGGCGACCCCGACCCGCCGCCGGCGGAGATTCAGACGCTGGCCGTGCCGACCCTGATGGAGGGAGCCGCCGGTCGCGTCCGCCTCGCCCGGACCGTGCTCGACTACGCCGCTACGCTCGGCTCTTGAACGCGACTGCGGTACTTCCCGTCAAGCGCCTCGGCGCGGCGAAGCAGCGCCTCGCCGCCGGGCTCGACGCCGAGCGGCGGCGCGAGCTGGCCGAGGCGATGGTCGCCGACGTGATCGAGGCGATCGGGGGCGCCCGCGCGATCGACCGCCTGATCGTCGTCAGCGGCGACCCGATCGCCCAGGAGCTGGCGGCCGGGGTCGGGGCCGAGGTCGTCCCGGACCCCGAAGATGCGGGGCACGTCGAGGCGGCGCAGGCGGGGATCGCCCGAGCCGAAGCGGAGGGCGCCGAGCGCGTCGTCCTCCTCGCCGGCGACTGTCCACTGCTCGACCCGCGGGAGCTCGACCGCCTGCTGACCGGCGTCCCCGGCCGCTACGTCGGCATCGTCCCCGACCGCCACGGCACCGGCACCAACGCCCTCCTGCTTAGCCCCCCGGACGCAATCGTCCCTTCCTTCGGCGAGGGCAGCAAAACCCGCCACGTGGAGGCGGCACGAGCGGCGGGGATCCCGTTCGCCCTGGAGAGCCTGCCCTCGATCGAACTCGACCTCGACACGCCCGCCGACGCGATCGCCCTCACCCGCGAGCTCGCGAGGCAGCCGAAGCGAGCCCGCCGCACCGCCAAGGCCCTGGGGATATGAGCCAAGAGCTTCGGGTCCTGCCCGTCGCAGGGCTGCCCGAGGTGACGGAGGGAATGAGACTCGGCGAGCTGATCGCCGAGCGCACCGAGCTCGCAGACGGCGACGTAGTGGTGATCTCGCAGAAGGTGGTCTCGAAGGCTGAGGGACGAGTGCGGCGGCTGGCCGAGGTGGAACCGTCCGAGAAGGCGCTCGATCTGGCAAAGAAGCTGGGTAAGGAGGCAGCGCTCGTGGAGCTGATCCTCTCCGAGAGCCGCGAGGTCCTGCGCGAGGACCGGGTCCTGATCACCGAAACCCACCACGGCTTCGTCTGCGCCAATGCCGGCATCGACAGCTCCAACCTGCCCGAGGACGGAACCGTCTGCCTCCTGCCCGCGGACCCCGACGAATCCGCCCGAACCATCCGCACCGAACTCCAAACCGCGACCGAGGACCCGGGGGTGGGGGTCGCCGGACCCTCCCCGCTGTTGTCCGCCGACCCCCACCCCCGGGTCCTCCCTACCCCCGCCGTAGTAATCGCCGACAGCTTCGGCCGAGCCTGGCGCCTAGGCCAGGCCGAGGTCGCGATCGGCTGCGCCGGCCTAGCGCCACTCGACGACTGGCGCGGACGGCAAGACACGAGCGGCCGCGAGCTATCGGCGACCGTAATCGCGATCGCCGACGAGGTGGCCGCGGCGGCCGATCTCGTACGGACGAAGGATTCCGGGATCCCCGCCACCGTCGTCCGCGGCCTCGGCCACTACGTGAAAGTGGAGGACGGCCCCGGCGCCGCCGCCCTCCATCGCCCCCCCGGCGAAGACTTGTTCCGCTGAGGCGACCTAGTCCCGGTCGCGGTCCTTGCCGACCGTGTCCTTGACCTTGTCGGACACCTTCTCCGCTCCGTCCTTGACGGCGCCGGTCGCCCTGTCGACCTTGCCTTCGCGCTTGAGGTCGTCATCGCCGGTGAGACTCCCGGCGGCCTCCTTCACGCGTCCCTTGGCGTCGTCCTTGTTGCGGATCTCGTCGTTCATCTGCATCCCTTCCTGGCTTGAAGTTGACGCTCTTCAGCTACCCGAAGTGGCGACGGCTAGAACCGCCGCGCCTCGGAAGCGGCCGGCGCGGAGGTCGTCAAGCGCCTGATTTGCCTGCTCGAGCGGGTAGGCCTCGACCTCGGTCTGGACCGGCACCCGCGGCGCCAGGGCGATGAACTCCTCGCCGTCGCGGCGGGTCAGGTTGGCGACCGAGCCCAGCGAGCGCTCACCCCACAGCTCGGCATAGGGAAAGGAGGGGATGTCGCTCATGTGGATGCCGGCGCTGACGATCCGCGCCCCCTTGGCGCTCGCCCGCAGCGCCGCCGTCATCAACGCCCCGACCGGGGCGAAGACGATCGCGCCGTCGAGCTCCTCCGGCGGCGCCTCCTCCGAAGCACCCGCCCACTCGGCGCCGAGCTCCCGCGCGAACGCCTGCGTCTCAACATCACCCGCGCGGGTGAAGGCGAAGACCTGCCGCCCTTCGTGGACCGCGACCTGGCAGAGGATGTGGGCGGCGGCGCCGAACCCGTAGAAGCCGATCCGCTCGGCCTCGCCGACCAGGCGCAGCGCCCGGTAGCCGATCAGGCCGGCGCAGAGCAGCGGCGCCGCCCCCAGGTCGGACAGGTTTGGTGGGATCGGGAAGCAGAAGCGCGCGTCGGCGACCGCCACCTCGGCGTAGCCGCCGTCGAGGTCGTAGCCGGTGAACCTGGCGCGGTCACAGAGGTTCTCGCGGCCGCCGCGGCAGTAGCGGCACTCACCGCAGGTCCATCCCAGCCAGGGGACGCCGACGCGGTCGCCGGGAGCGAACCGCTCCACCCCCTCCCCCACCCTTCGCACCGTGCCGACGATCTGGTGGCCCATCACCAGCGGCAGCTTCGGCTCGGCGAGATCGCCGTCGAGGATGTGGAGGTCGGTGCGGCAGACGCCGCAAGCGCGGACGTCGATCTGGATCTGGCCGGCGGCGGGCTCGGGCTCGGGCAGCTCAGCCGGCCGGAGCGGCTGCCGCTGCCTCTCGAGGACCATCGCTCGCATAGGTCTCGATGATCTCGTACAGCGTCGTCCGCTGCGCCGGTTCGCGGCCGGAGGCCCGGGCGGCGGCGATCAGCTGCTCGGGCTCCAGCCGCACCCCGTGCTGGGATCCGGCCATGCGGGAGATGTTCTCCTCCATCAGCGTCCCGCCGAGGTCGTTGACCCCCCAGCGCAGCGCCTCCGTCGCCCCCTCCAGGCCCATCTTCACCCAGCTCGCCTGCAGGTTCGGGATCGTCCGCCCCAGCGCCAGCCGGAAGGCGGCGGTGTGCTTGAGGTTCTCCCCCATCGAGATCTCCTCGATCCCATGGGTGCGGCCGAGCATCGTGTTGAAGGGGATGAAGCTGAGCGGGACGAACTCGGTGATGCCGCCGGTCCGTTCCTGCAGGGCGCGGACGACGCGCATGTGGCGGGCCAGCTCGCGCGGCTCCTCGATGTGGCCGAACATCACCGTCGAGGTCGAGCGCAGGCCGGCCCGGTGGGAGGCTTCGATGATCTCGACCCAGCGGTCGGCGGGAAGCTTGTTCGGCGAGATCCGCTGGCGGACCCCGTCGTCGAGCACCTCGGCCGCGGTCCCGGGGGTGGAGCCGAGCCCGCACTCGAGCAAGTACTCGAAGACCTCCAGCGGCTCTTTGCCGGAGCGCTCGCAGGCCCAGTTGATCTCCATCGGCGAGTAGGCGTGCAGGTGCAGCCGCGGCGCCGTCTCCTTCGCCAACCGCAGCCAGCGGCCGTACTCCTCCAGGGTCAGGTCGGGATGGATGCCGCCCTGCATGCAGAGCTCGGTGGCGCCGAAGGCCACCGCCTCTTCGACCCGCGCCGCGAAGTCCTCCTCGCTGACTTCGTAGGCATCGGGCGAGCGCTTCCCCTGCCCGAACCCGCAGAAGGCGCAACCGACGACGCAGACGTTGGTGAAGTTGATGTTGCGGTTGACGACGAAGGTGACGGTGTCGCCGGCCAGCTCCGCCCGCAGCTCGTCGGCGGCAACCCGCATCTCCTCGATCACCTCGGGGCGCGTCTCGGCGAAGAGCGCGGTCAGCTCGTCCTCGGTCAGCTCCTGTCCCTCGCGACCCTTGGCGATCGCCGTCGGAGCGAGGTCCGGAGCGATGACCTCTTCCGACCTCCGACCGGACCCGCGCCGGGGGATGAAGCTCCAGTACTTCAGCTTGATCACGTCGAGGACCCCCTGCTCCATCCACTCGGGGTCCATGTACTGCGGGTAGACGCAGAGCCGCTCGGTCAGCGCGTACCCCTTCGGCGCCAGCTCCTTGCGAACCTGGTGCGGTGACGGGAACGGCTCCTCCGGGGAGATGTGATCCCCGTTGGCGCTTAGACCCCCGAGGTCCGTCGCGCCGGCCTCGACCAGCTCGGGCCAGAACTCCGACAAGTTCGGCGGCACCTGGACGCCCACGTCGGGCATCAGGCGCTTACATTCGGCGATCAGGCGCTTGATCTCGTCGATCGAGACCTGATTCGCCCAGTCGGGGACGGACACCGGTGAGGGATCGACCCCGTCGCCCTGCCATCGAAGCTGGGAGTTCGCGTCGGCGATCTCGGCTACCTCGGCGCCGTAGTAGCGCGGGTGCGGGACGAAGTTCTGGAGGATGACCTCTTGGATGTGGCCGTGACGGGCGTGACTAGCGGCCAGAGCTTCCAGCGCGCCGACCCGCTCCTCGGGCGTCTCCCCGATGCCGACGAGGATTCCGGTCGTAAACGGGATCTTCAGTTCGCCTGCAGCTTCGATGGTGGCCAGACGCGCTGCGGGGTGCTTGGTGGGAGAACCGGCGTGGACGGTGTCCATCAAGCGCTCAGCAGTGCTCTCAAGCATCAGCCCCTGGGATGCAGTGACCTCGCGGAGGCGCGATAAGTCGCGCTTGTCGACGACGCCGATGTTGGTGTGCGGGAGCATCCCGCGCTCCAAAGCGCGCTCGCAGGCCCATACGACGTAGCTGGTGAAGTCCTCATGCCCCCAGGTCTTGAGGCGTTCGGCGACGATTGGATGTACCTCGGGGCGCTCTCCCGTGAGGACCAGAAGCTCCTTAGCGTTGCGTTTCAGGGCTTCGTCAAGGATCTCTTCGACGCGCTCCGGAGCGTGGATGTGCGCCTGGTGCGTGGCGAAGGCGCAGTACTTGCAGTAGCACTGGCACGTGCGCGACAGCGAAAGGGTGAAGTTGCGGGAGAAGGTGACCCGGCGCACGACGCTCAAGCTACTGCACCCGCAGGGCGGGCACGGCCCACAAAAAAAGGCGCCACCCGGGTCGGGTGGCGCCTTGAAGAGGTGACTGCCGCTAGCTGGCGGGCTTGTCGCTGGTCGGGGTGGCCCGTTTGGGGACCGGCGGCCGGACGTGCTCCGGCGGTTCGGTCGGCGGCAGGCCGCCCGGCTCGAGGACGAAGCGGTAGACACCGGCCGCGGCGAGGGCGCCGACGATCGGGCCGACGAGGAAGGGCCAGACGTCGCCCCACGAGTTGCCGACGAGGGCGGGGCCGAACCAGCGGGCCGGGTTGAAGCCGGCGCCGTCGAGCGGGCCGATGACCATCACCAGGAAGCCCAGGGTGGTGCCGATCGCCAGCGGCGCCCACTCCTTGAAGCTCTTCTCCGAGTAGACGGCGGTGAGGATGACGAGAACGAGGACGAAGGTGCCGATCGCCTCGACGATCGCGCCGGCGGTGTTGCCGGCGATAAGGCCGCTGACTTCGAGGGCGCCGTAGTTGGTGGCGAGGCCCTCGTCCTTGAGCAGCGCCTTGGTCAGCAGGGCGCCGAGGACACCGCCCGAGAGCTGGGCGAGCATGTAGATAGCGCCGTCGAGCGGCTTGATACGGCGGATCACGATCGCGGCGAGGGTGACCACGGGGTTGAAGTGCCCGCCGCTGACCACGCCGAACATCACGATCAGCCCGAAGAGCAGGAACGCGTGGACGAGGCCGATGACGGCGAAGTCGGACCCGAACTGGGCTTGACCGCCGGTCGAAACGAACAGCACGACGACACTCGTGATGAAAAAGACCAGCAGCAACGTGCCGATCAACTCAGCCAAATATGCGGCTAGACCTCTCTCCTGCACCTTTTCCTCCTCGATTCCCGTGATCAGGTAAGCGGCGGCAGTCTACTCACATTCGTTAAATGGATTAGGTTCCCGGGCCGCATGAGACGGGTTGTCGCGCTGCTGGCGACCGCCCTCGCGCTCGCCGGCGTCGCCGGCTGCGGCGGGGACGGTGCAGAACCGGGCGCGCCGAAAGGCGCGACCGTCGTGCTCGATTTCGTCCCCAACGCCGTCCATTCCGGCATCTACGCGGCACTCTCCCGGGGCTACTACGACGACGAAGGCGTCACCCTGGAGGTGCAGGCACCCGGCGAATCGACCGACGCGCCGAAGCTGCTCGGCGCCGGCAAGGTCGAGTTCGCGATCCTCGACATCCACGACCTCGGCCTCGCCCGCGAGCGCGGCATCGACCTCGTCGGGATCGCCCCGATCGTCCAGCGCCCGCTCGCCTCGGTGCTCGCCCGGGCTGACGGGCCGGTCAGCCGCCCGCGCGAGATGCAGGGCCACCAGGTCGGCGTCACCGGCCTCCCCTCCGACGAAGCCGTGGTCGACTCCGAGGTCGAAGCCGACGGCGGCGACCCGGACGAGGTCGACCGGGTGACGATCGGCTTCAACGCCGTCTCCGCGCTCGCCGCCGGCAGGGTCGACGCCGCCACCGGCTTCTGGAACGCCGAGGGCGTCGCCCTGCGCCGGCTGGGCGTCCCGATCCGGGTCTTCAAGGTCGACCGCTTCGGCGCACCGCCGTACCCCGAGCTGGTCCTGACCACCTCGCGCAGTACGCTCGAAAGCGATCCGGGGCTGGTCGACGCCGTCGTCGCCGCGACCCGCCGCGGCTACGCCTTCGCCATCGAGGACCCCGCCGCGGCCATGGACGACCTGCTCGCGGCAAACCCGGAGCTCGACCGCTCAGAACAGCAGGCCCAGCTGAGTGCGCTGCTGCCGATCCTGGCGCCCCGCCCGTTCAGGCCTTCGATCCTCGAATCCTGGGCAGCCTGGGACCTCGCCCACGGCCTGCTCGGAAAACCCTTAGACGTCGAGCAGGCCTTCCACCAAGTCGGGTAGTTCCCGCGCCATCCGCGAGCGCGGCACGACCAGGTCGACCCCCGCCGCCTCTGCCGTCTTGCGGGTCTCGACGTCGACGTGCGAGTAGTAGCCGAGGACCGGCATCCCGAGGCCGACCAGCGCTTCGGGGCTCTCGACGTCGAGGTCGGCGACGATCAACTCGACACCGTCCCAGAAGGCCTCCGCCAGCGAGGGCGAGGAGGCGACCTCGTGGCCGGCCGCGGTCAGGGTCTCCTGGACCCGGCTGCCGAGCATCAGATCATTGGAGATGCTGAGGACTCGCGCCACTACAGCGAGCGGCGCTGGCGGAACTCTTCCCGCACGCTCTCCGGCCGGCCCCACATCTGCACCACCTCGGAGCGGCCCTCGCGCACCTCGGCGACCCGCAGCTCCCCGGCGACGCCTTCGCCGTCGAGCTTCTCCAGCGCCCCGCGAACCGTCTCCGGCGCCGCCGCGTGGCCGAAGCTCTGGGCGACGAGCAGCCGCCAGTGCCAGGTATCCACGGTCGGGTGCTGGTAGACCTGCGCGTTGACCTGGCTGAGGGTGGTGGCGGTATCCACGTACTGCGCCATGTCCTCGATCCGCATGTCGACCTCGAGGTCGGTCCAGTCGGGCGGCAGGGTCGCGAGGATCTGCTGGAAGTCGGAGGCCAGGGCCACGCCCCAAGCCTAGCTAGCCGAAGAAGAGCTGGAAGAGCAGGAAGGCGTTGAGGGCGATGATCAGAGAGGCGAGGAACCCGGCCAGGACGCTGAGCCAGCGCGGGTTGACGAGGTCTCCCATCACTTTGCGGTCGGCGGCGATCAGCAGCAGCGGCACCAGCGCGAAGGGGATGCCGAAGGAGAGGACGACCTGGCTGCCGACCAGGGCTTCGGTCGGGTCGAGGCCGATCGCCAGGACCACGAGCGCCGGCGCCAGGGTGATCGCCCGGCGCAGGAAAAGCGGGATCTGGCGACGGATGAAGCCCTGCATCACCACCTGCCCGGCCATCGTCCCGACCGAGGAGGAGGCGAAGCCGGAGGCGAGCAGGGCGATGCCGAAGACCGTCGCCGCCCGGTCGGAGACGAGCGTCTGCAGCCCTTCGTAAGCGCCGTCGATCGTGTCGACGCCGGTCAGGCCGCTGGTGTGGAAGAGCGCCGCGGCGACGATCATCATCGAGAGGTTGACCAGGCCCGCCAGCGAGAGGGCGATGACGACGTCGACCTTCTCGAAGCCGAGGATGCGCTTCCTCTCCTCGGCGTTGCGGCCGACGATCCGCCGCTGGGTCAGCGCCGAGTGCAGGTAGACGACGTGCGGCATCACCGTCGCGCCGATGATCCCGGTCGCCAGCAGGATGCTCTCGGTGTCGGCGAACCCGGGGGTGACGAGATGCTTAGCGATTTCGCCCCCGTCGGGACTGGCGTCGAAGAGCTCGTAGACGAAGGAGGCGACGACCACCCCGACCAGCACCGAGATTCCCGCCTCGAGCCGGCGGAAGCCCATCCGCTGCAGGGCGAGGATCGTGAAGGCGCCGATGCCGGCGATGATCCCCGCCGGGAACAGCGGGATCCCGAACAGCAGATTGAGGCCGAGCGCGGCGCCGACCACCTCGGCGATGTCGGTCGCCATCGCCACCAGCTCGGCCTGCAGCCAGAGGCCGATCGAGGTGCGGCGCGAGAAGCGCTCGCGGCAGAGCTCGGCCAGGTTCTTCCCCGTCGCGATCCCCAGCTTTGCCGACTGGGTCTGGACCAGCATCGCGATCAGGTTGGCCGACAGCACTACCCAGAGCAGCAGGTATCCGAACTGGGCGCCGCCGGAGATGTTGGTGGCGAAGTTGCCGGGGTCGATGTAGGCGACGGCGGCGATGAAGGCCGGGCCGAGGAAGGGCCAGATCCGGCGCACCCCGCGCCTGTGCCCGTCCAGGGAGTGGCGGGCGGCTTCGGCGACGGCGGCCTCGCCCGGGAGGACGTCCTCGACCTCCGCCCTTCGCCTCCGAACCTCCTCGGCCACCTCCTGACCGGGAGGCGTCAACGCGCGTCCCAGGTCGGCGGCAGCAGGTCGGGCCCCGGGATCGGCGTCCCGTGCGGATCGTGCCGCGGTTCGCCGAGCTTGGCCGCGATCAGCTCCTCGAGCTCCTCGGAGATGTAGTGCTCGAGCACCTCGGCCTCCTCGTGGACGCGGTCCTCGGGCATCCCCAGCGCCGCGGCCAGGTAGGCCTCGATCAGGCGGTGGTGGCGAATCACCTCGAGCGCGACCTTCTCCCCCGCCGGGGTCAGGCTGGCGCCCTTGTAGGGGAAGTATTCGACCAGGCCGAGGTCGGCGAGCCGTTTCAGCATCGAGGTCGCGGTCGCCGGGGTCACTCCGAGCCGCTGCGCGACCTCGCCGTTCAGAACCAGGCCCTCGCGCTCGGCGGCGATCGCGTAGATCGCCTTCGCGTAATCCTCGATCGCTTCGGTGCTGGGGTCGCGGCGCCCGCGCCCACCCTCGGTCGCCATCAGACGGCCACCAGCAGGCCGGTGAGGTAGAGGGCGGCGATGCCGGCGAGCATTCCGGCCACGCTCGCCGGGTAGAGGAAGTGGCCCTCGGCGTCGCGCATCGCCGGAGCGATCTGGACGATGACCCGGGCGATCGCCCCGACGCCAAGCCCGAAGAGGAAGGCGCCGAGGCTGGGGTCGAAGGCGGCGGCGCCGATCCAGGCGCCGAGGATCGCCGGGGCACCGGCGATCAGGCCGAGTCCGAGCAGGCGGCCGAAGCCAGGACGGGCGTCGTCGCGCAGCGGGGCGACGATCGCCAGGCCCTCGGTCGTGTTGTGGATCGCGAAGCCGACGACGAGGAAGGCGCCGAGGGCGAGGGCGCCGCTCGCGTAGGCGGAGCCGATCGCGAGGCCCTCGCCGAGGTTGTGGAGGCCGATCCCGATCGCGACCAGGAGCGCCAGGTAGGCGGCCCCGGACGCACCGGCGCCCGCCCCCTCTGCCCGCCGCGAGCGCTCGCTCAGGTAGCCGTCGATCCCGGCGAGGACGAGGTAGGCGACGAGGCCACCGAGAAAGACGAGCGTGGTGCCGCCGAAGGCGGCCGGCGCCGTGGCGGCGAGCTCCAGCCCCTCGAGGCCGGCGTCGATCGCGAGGAAGGCGAGGAGGCCGACGGTGAAGGCGATCAGCGCCCCCATCCAGCCCGGTCCGAGCCGGCGCAGGAACGGCAGCCAGAGCATCCCGAGGCTGACCGGGATGATGCCGACGTAGATCCCGAGCAGCGCCATCAGGCCGAAGAAGCCGAGGTCGTCCTCGGGGGTTTCCGCCGCGACCGGGACCGAGGCTTCGACGGTCCCGCCGGCCGAGGTGAGGACGAAGATCTCGAGCGATTCGCCCTCGACCCAGGGGTAGTCGATCCGTAGCGTGGTCGAGCCGAGGCGGGCGATCTCGCGCCCCCCTGCGGCGGCGAAAGGCGCGTAGGCATCGTTGACGGCGACCTGGGCGACTTCGACCGGGTCCGGCCCGTCGTTGCGCAGGGTCAGCTCGATCTCGCCCGGGTGCAGGACGGTGCGCTCGACCGCGACCTCTTCCACGGGAGGGCCGGTGCGCTCGCCGAGGCCGGGGCCGCCGAGCAGAGCGAAGGCGCCGATCGCGGCCGCGATCAGGGCCAGGGGGATCAGCCCCAGCGCCCAGGCCGGCAGGCCGCCGCCGAGCGCGCGTTCGGCGCGAGCCCCCGCCTCCATCAGGCCGGGCCTCCCTTGCCCCAGGGCAGGTCGCAGTACATCGAGGCCGCCGTGGCGGCGGTCAGGCGCGAGGGGTCGCCGACGCGGAAGAAGCCCGACCAGCCGAGCTCGGCGAACTCGCTGACGTGGGCGTGGAACATGTAGTCGCCGTCGTAGGGGAACTCGAGCTCGAGGATGCCGCGCTGGGCCTGGCCCTGGATCACGGTGTCGGTGAACTCGCTCGGCGCCAGCGAGGTCCCGGTCGGGAAGTAGTGGAAGAAGTTGCCGTGGATGTGGAACGAGTTGACCGGGTCGTACTCGAGCACGTTGACGAGGTAGATCCGGACCGGCTCGGCGCGGGCGACCCGGATCGGCTCCTCGACGTAGTGGAAGCCGACGGTGTTGACCGCGTAGACCTCGTTGGCGCGGTCGAAGTTGGTGTCGAAGCCGTTCATCACCATCACCAGCTCGTCGGCTTCGGGGCGGCCCTGCTTGGGGTCGATGACGAAGGCGCCGTAGAGGCCGCGGGCGATGTGCGCCGCCAGCGGGGCGACGTGGCAGTGGTAGAGGTGGAGGCCGAAGGGCAAGGCGTCGAACTCGTAGGTGAAGCTCTCCCCCGGCTCGACCTGGCCGCTGCCGCGGTTGTCGCCGATCCCCGGCATCCCGTCCATCAGAGCCGTGTGGATGCCGTGGAAGTGCATCGTGTGCGGGTGTTCGGAGGCGTTGACGAAGCGGACGCGCAGCAGCTCCCCCTCGCGGGCGCGCAGGGTCGGGCCGGGGACGCGGCCGTTGTAGGTCCAGGCTTCGTACTTGACCCCCGGAGCGACTTCGATCTCGCGGTCGTGGGCGACGATCTCCCACTCGCGCAGGACGCGGCCGCTGGCGAGGCGGCGGGTGCGCCCGTAATCGAAGTCGCGCAGGACCTCGGTCGGGTGGAAGCCGTTGGCGCCGTGGTCGACGCTGCGGCCGGCGGCGAAGGTGGCGTGCGGGAAGGAGGCGTGGCCGGCGTGGCTCGAAGCGGCCTCGGCCTCGCTCGCCGGCGGCTCGGCGATCGCGCTATCGCCGCCGCGAGCGAGGGCGAGGCCGGCGACCGCCGGCGCCGCCAGAGCAGCGCCGCCGAGCAGCTTCCTGCGACTGATGCCCTTGTCCGCGTTGTGCTCCACGGCGGGAGATTTTGACACATCTAAATCCGATTTTCGACCCATCTAAATCACGAACTCGGCACATTCGTAGAATCGTCACGTGCCCAACACCCCACCGAACGCAGTTGTCCCCGGTATGCGGGGACAACTGCACACCGTTGAGCTGGACGCCCAGTACCGGCAGCTGCGCGAGGAGTGCGGGGTGGTCGAGCGGGCCGGGCGTGGGCTGCTGATCGTCGGCGGTGGCGAAGCGGCCGAGTTCCTGCAGGGCCAGCTGACCAACGACGTCGAGGCGATCGAGCCGGGTGATGGCATCTATGCGGCGCTGCTGGACCGCAAGGGGCACATGCAGGCCGACATGCGGGTGTTGCGGCCGGGCGAGGGGCCGGAGCTTTGGCTCGACCTCGAGCCGGAGGGGACCGAGGCGGCGCGGCGGCACCTGCAGATGTACAAGGTCGGCCGTGAGGTCGAGGTCGCCGACGCCGGCGGGGAGCGCCTGCTGCTGTCGCTGATCGGACCCCGCTCGGTCGAGGTCGCGGGGACCGCGGCCCTGCCCGAGAACGCCTGCGAAGAGACCGCGATCGCCGGCGTCGCCTGCCTCGCGGTCGGCACCGAGGGCGGCATCGACCTGCTCGTCCCCGCCGAGGAGCGCGACCGAGTCCGCGAAGCGCTGCGCGCCGCCGGCGCCGTCGACGCCTCCGTCGAGGCAGCGGAGATCCTTCGCATCGAGGCCGGCCATCCCCGGTTCGGCGCCGAGATGGGATCCGAGACGATGCCCGCCGAGGCCGGCATCGTCGAGCGGGCCGTCAGCTTCACCAAGGGCTGCTACATCGGCCAGGAGACGGTCGCCCGCCTCCACTACAAGGGCAAGCCGAACCGGCACCTGCGCGGGCTGCGGTTCAGCGGTCCGGCGCGGCCGGGCGAGGTGCTGCAACTGGGCGAGAAAGAGGTCGGCACGGTCGGCGGCGCCGCCGTCTCTCCCGCCCTCGGCCCGATCGGCCTGGCGATCCTGCGGCGCGAGGCCGAGCCCGGCACGACCCTCGCCGTAGGTGAAGATGGCGTTACGGCCGAGGTTGTCGCCCTCCCCTTCGGCTAGATTCAGCCTCGCATGGGCCGAGGGAGAGCGAGAGCGGTGGCGGTTGCTGGTCTGATCGGCGCGACCGCGCTGATTGCGGGCTGCGGCGAATCCCGCCACGCCAACGAGCAGCGCCCCAACGTCTCGACCCGCATCAGCGTCACGATCAGCCCCAAAGAGGTGATCGTGCAGCCGCTGGAAATCGGAGTCCGGGCCGAACCGACGCAGGAGGCCCCGCAGAACGAAAAAGACCCCGAGCCGCCGATCAAGACGGACAAGCCGCTCGACGTCACCATCGTCACCGCCAACCAGACTCCGACCGACGCGAAACTGATGATCCGCGGCGCCGGGATGGAAAGGGAAACGGAGACGGTCTTCGCCCGCAGCCCCGGCAGCTTCCCGGTCGAACTCGAGGCCGGCTCCTACACGATCACCGCCGTCGGCCTGCCGGACGCGAAGTCCGCCCACCTGACCGTGGGCAAGTACCGCGCCTCCTCCCAGAACGACGTTCTGCTGCCCTAGCGAAGAAGCCGCTGCAAGCGGCGTTTCATCGGCCCGGTTCTGTCTGAGGTCGTCGCCAGGATGCTTCGCATGATCGTTCTCGCGCTTCTCTGCCTCGTCGGCCTCTGCGTCGCAATCGTCCTCGCCACCCAGAAGGCCGCGGCCGCCAAGTCCGCGGCCGACGCCGCCGCTTCGCTGGAAACCGAGCTCTCCGAAGCTCGGATCGCGGAGGGACAGCTGATCGAGCTGAGAATGGAGATGCGAGGCCGCGAGGAGCAGCTCGCCGCGGAGCAGCGCATCGCCGGTGAACGCGAGGAGGAGCTCGGCCGCCTGCGGGAAGAGACCAAACAGGACCGGCAGGTGGCTCTGGAGCAGAACAGCGAGATCAAACGGCTCAAAGAATGCATCGACCGCTTCCAGCGGAAACAGGACGAGCTTGCCCAGAGCACGCTGGGGGCGGCCGAGAGCAACCAGCGAATCGAGAGCACGCTGCTCGACTGGACCCGCCAGATCGCCAGCCCGCAGGGGCGGGGCGCCTTCGGCGAGCTGGCCTTGCGGAACCAGCTGCTTTCCCTCGGCTTGGAGGAAGGCCGGGACTTCTTCAAACAGGTAACCCAGGAGGCCGGGCGGCAGCGCGTCGACTTCGTCATCAACCTCGGCGACTCGGTCGTTGCGATCGACTCCAAACTCGCCAACGACCCAGGCCTGAACGGCCTCTCCGAGGCCCTGGCGGAAGGCGACCCCGAGCGCCTCAAGGAGTTCGGCCGCAAGCTCCGCGAGCACGCCAAAGCGCTTGCTCGCAAGGACTACTGGAAAGGCCTGGGCAAAAGCCCGAGCCTGACCTTCATGTACGTGCCGATCGAAGGCGCCATGCATGCGCTCTCGGCACTTGACGATTTCGACGCCACGAAGTTCTTCAACGCGAACCGGGTCTGCGTGATCACGCCGGCGCAACTGGCGATCTCGATGATCCTGGTCGCCGAGGTCTCGCACGCCGAGCGCAAAGAGGAGCACATCGAAGAGCTCCTCGGCCGGGGCTACACGATGGCCGAGGCGATGGGGAACTTCCTCGACAACTACGCGAAGCTCGGCAAGAAGCTCGGCGAGTCGGTGAGCGCTTTCAACGGCGGCGCGGCGATGGTTACCACGCACGGCCAGGTCTGGCAGCAGGTCGTCAAACCCTTGAGCGAACTCGCCCCGAGCGCATCTATCGAGCCCAAGCTCAAAGAGCTGGAGCCGCCGCGGGACGACGTGGTCGACCTCGCCGAGCGCTACCGCGCAACCGGCGAGGAGATGCGCGACTCCTCCGAAGCTGCCTGAATCGAACCTGCGATCGAGCACCTCAGAGGTGCTCGATCGCAGGTTCGATTCGCGTTGGGGGCGACTGAACTAGGATTCGCCGCCCGATATAACGACCCGCGGAGGAGCCGGTTTTGGCCGTTGACACGAGTGCAGTTGCGAAGTTGGACGTCGAGCCCGGCACGCTGCCGGAGACGATGGCGGCGTGGGTGATCCGCCAGGAGCGCGAGGGCGAACCGAAGGACGCGTTCCAGCTCGAGCAGATCGAGGTTCCCGAGCCCGGCGCCTTCGAGGTGATCGTCCGCGTGATGGCGGCCGGAGTCAACTTCAACAACGTCTGGGCCTCGCTGGGCAAACCGGTCTCGGTCTTCGGCTACGGCGACCATCCCGAGTTCGGCCACCACATCGGCGGCTCCGACGCCTCCGGCGTCGTCTGGAAAGTCGGCGACGGCGTTACCCGCTGGAAAGTCGGCGACGAGGTCGTGATCCACTGCAACCAGGCCTCCTACGAGGACGTCGAGGTGCACGGGCTCGACCCGATGGCGGCGCCGAGCCAGCGAATCTGGGGCTACGAGACGACCTGGGGCTCCTTCGCCCAGTTCACCAAGGTGCAGGCCCAGCAGCTGCTGCCGAAGCCGCGCAACCTCTCCTGGGTCGACTCCTCCTCCTACGGGCTGACCTACTTCACCGCCTACCGGATGCTGATGGACCAGTGCAACCTGCAGGCAGGCCACAACGTCCTCATCTGGGGCGCGGCCGGCGGCCTCGGCGTCTTCGCCGTGCAGCTCTGCAAGGCGGCGGGCGCGAACGCGGTCGGCGTCGTCTCCTCCGACGAGAAGGGCGAGCTGATCAAGAAGCTCGGCGCCGTCGACTACATCAACCGCAACGAGTTCGGCGAGATGATGCGGACCGACGCGAACCTCACCGACCCGGCCGCCGACAAGGAGCGCTTCCTGGCCTCGCGCGGCTTCGCCAAGCGGGTCAAGGAGATCCTCGGCGACGCCCCCGACTTCGTCTTCGAGCACGTCGGCCGGGCCACCTTCCCGACCTCGGTCTACACCGTCAAGCCGTTCGGCAAGGTCGTGATCTGCGGCGCCACCTCGGGCTACCAGCTCGACTTCGACGTCCGCTACCTGTGGATGAAGCAGAAGCAGATCATCGGCTCCCACTTCGCCAACGCCTACGAGTGCATGAAGGCGAACCAGCTGATGGCGGAGGGTAAGGTGCGGCCGGTGCTCTCGGAAACGATGGGCTTCGAGGGCGTTCCCACCGCGCACCAGCTGATGCACGAAAACAAGCATCTCGGCAAGATCTCGATCCTCGTCGGCGCCGAGTCCGAGGACGAGGGCAAGCACGAGGACGGCCCCGGCGCGATCAGGGCCGAGGTCGGCGCATGAGCCCCGCAAGCCCGCGACTGGAAAGGCGCATCTGATGGCAGAGGTCTGCACCCTCGACTGGCACATCTCCCCCTTCCGGGCCGACCGCTTCCTCGATCTCTGGGAACCGATGGCGGCGAAGGCACCCGCCTACGGCGCCAAGAGCTGGTCGCTGACCCGCTCGACCGACGACCCGCTCGCCTTCCGCCAGACGATGGTCTGGGAGAGCCGCTCGGACTTCGAACGCTACTGGTACTCGGAGGAGATCGGGCACGCCCGGGCCTCGATCATCGACCTCTACGACATCCCGCTGCTGCCCGCCTGGCACATCCTCGTCGCGGCGGAGTAGCGGTGCCGCGCCGGCGCCCGGCGCATCGCTCTACCGCCTCGGCGGCAGGATCTTCCAGAGGAACTTCGCCGGCGTCGGGTCGGTCTTCCCGCCGGCGGTTGCCCAGACCTTGAACGTGTGCCTGCCGGGCTTCAGCTTCTTGTAGGTCTTCGGCGAACGGCAGGCCGATTTCGGCTTGCCGTCGAGCTTGCACTTGAAGGTCGACCTGGCGCTCGCGCGGAAGGTGAATTTCGCCTGGCGGCTGCGGGTCGTCTTCGGGGGGTGTTTGCCGAGCAGGGTCTGGGGCGCCTTGTGCGGCTTTTTATCGCCGCCGTCTTCCCCTTCTCCAGGAGTCGTGTATTTGGCGACGTACTGCGGCTGCGCCGAGCTGACCACGATCGGGTGTTCGCGGGCGCCTCCGTCTGACCAGCCCGAGAAGGTGTAGGCCTTGCCGCCGACCACCGCCGTCTCCGGCGCCTTCAGCTGGATTTCGGAGCCGTCGATCGCCGGGATCGAGAAGGGCGAGAGCGCTTCCGTGTTCGCCGCCAGCAGCTCGATCCCCGGGGGGCTCGAGACGAGCGAGAGGCTCACCGTCCGCGGCTGGTACTGGAAGGTCGCCGTGCCGGAAAGGCCGCGCTCGTCGGAGACCCGCAGCAGGACTTCGATGTAGGAGGGATAGTCGTGCTGCGGCGCGAAGAATTCCGGCCGCCGGATCCCCGAGAAGGTCTGCAGCGGGTGCACGTGACAGGCGCTCGGGTTCGAGGGATCGGGGCAGTGCGCCATCCGCGTCTGCCAGTAGTAGGGCCGGGGAGATTTGATTTCGCCGTCGGCGTTGACCCCTTTGCCGTCGAGCTTGACCAGGTCACCGACTCTCCAATTTGCCGGGTTGGGGGTGAAGATCGTCGCCGTCGGCGGCACGTCCCCCGGGTAGACGGTGATGCGGGCGATGCCGCTGAGGCCCTGGCCGTCTTCGACCCGCACCGTGACGACCCGGTTGGGGCTGAGCGGAGGGTCGGCTTTTTCGCGCGCTTCCTGTTCGGCTTTGGTGAAGGTCAGCGCCTGCGTTTGTTCGGTTCCGCTTTTCTCGTACGCCCCGTCTTCGTCGAGGTCCCATTCGTAGGTAAGCGGTTCGCCGTCGGGATCGGTCGATTTGCCCGCGTCGACCGTCGTTTCGAATTTGTCGCTGCCGTTGTAGAGGCCGTACGGCGGTTTGGCTTCCAGCTTGGCCACCGGCGAATCCGGTTTGTAGGCGATGCGGTGGATCTCGCCTTCGCCCGCGCCTTCTTCGCTGAAGAGGCTGGCGTAGTAGAGGTAGCCGTCAGGGCCTTCGGCGATCTTCACGCCCGGGTAGACCTTGCCCTCGCGCATGAACCGCTCGGTCGTCGCCGGGTCGGGTTTGCCGTCGGGGCCGACAGTCATCACCCAGATGCAGCCGCGGACCGCGTCGGCGAAGAAGAACGCGTCTTCATATGCGTCCGAGAGCTGGGTTCCCTGGTAGAAGGCGAGGCCGCTGACCGCCGAGCCCGATTCGTACGGGCATTCGTCGTCGGGGACGACCGACTGGCCGTGGCTGTAGTTCAAGAAGGGCTCGGAGTTCTGCGGTTTTCCTTCGTCCTCGGCTTTGTAGAGGGCGTTGCAGACGTTGAGCCCGAGGGTCCTGAACTGGAACTGGCGCTCGATCCCCTCGTAGCAGGGCCAGCCCGAGTTGTAGAGCGAGGTGGGAGGCGCCCCGAAGCGGTCGATCTCCTCGATCTCCGAGGAGCCGACGTTGCCGCTGTAGATCTCGCCGGTCTGCGGGTCGAAGGTGAAGCGGAAGGGGTTGCGAAAGCCCTTGGCGACGGTCCGTTCGGCGTTTTTGTCGCCGTTGCCGAGCAGCGGGTTGCCGGCGAAGGGCTCGGCGGTGTCGGGGTCGATGCGGAGGATCGCGCCGTTCAGCAGTTTCAGGTTCTGCGACCGCAGCGCCCCGCCCTGCGATTGGGACATTGGGTTCGGCGTTACCCCTTCCGGACCGGGCGGATCGCCGCAGGGGTTGGGCCCGGTGCCGCCGCTGATCGGCAACTGACCCCAGTCCGGGATCGATTCGTAGGCGGCACCGTCGCCGCCGCTGACGTAGAGCGCCCCTTCGGGGCCGAACTGCAGCTCGCCGATCGAGTGCGAGGAGAACTGCTGGCACCAGCCTTCGAGCAGCTGCTCCTCTTTCGGCAGCCCGCCTTCCTCGACGGCGTGGTTAGGACTGCCCGAGTCCTCTTCGAGGACGACCAGCCGGCCGCTGACCAGGCAGGAGTTGCTCGGGTTGTCGCCGGGGCAGTCGGGGTCGCCGCTGACTTCCGGGTCTCCGTACTCGGGTTCTTCGGGGTCCCAGGGGGTGCCGAGGATGTGATCCCAGGTGTAGAGCGCATAGACGCGGCCGTTGGTCTCGAAGTCGGGGTCGAGGGCGAGACCGAGCAGGCCCCGGTCGCCGTTGTCGTAGACGTCGGCGCGGAGGTCGGCGAAGACGGTCGGGCTCGGGTCGTTCAGGTTGTCGAAGACTTTTATCCGGCCCGGCTTCTCGGCGACGAAGACGCGGCCGTCGGGGGCGAAGACGAAGTTGGTCGGCTGTTCGAGCCCGTCGAAGACGGTTTCGTCCTGGAATCCCTGCGGCAGAGCCGCTTCGCCCGCCGCCCCGGCCGGGATCGCGAGCAGCGCCACGAGCGCCACCAGTGCGCCTGCGAGCGCCACGGGGAGCGACCTCACGCGCGCTCCAAGGGGGCCATCGTCAGGCCCGCCCCCTCCAGCTGCTCCCAGTAGTGCTCGGCCGGCTCGCGCGGGCCGGACCAGACGATCGCCTGACCGCCGCTGTGGATCGTGTCGGCGATTCGGTAGCCCTGGTCGAGCGAGACCCCGGGGATCACCCGCGCCAGCGTCTGGGCGACGTGGTCGAAGGTGTTGTGGTTGTCGTTGCGGACGATCACGCGCCAATTACCCCCTAAACCGGAGTCGGGCCCTGAAGTTTTGGGGCGCTCGATCGTGCTCGTCGACATCGTGCGAATTATGCCCCCGAAGGAGTCTTCGGCAGGAGCGGCCGCTGTCTAAAACGGGCTCGGCACACGAACGACGACGTCGTCGACCGAGGCGACGATGCCGTTGCCGTTCTTGATCGTGCCGACGACGACGGTCGAGGCGCGGCCGCTGAGCTCACCGGCACCGTCGTCGACCGCTTCTCCGACGAGGGTTTTGCCGACGTAGGCGAAGAGCCGGGCCTGGCCCTTTTCCGGTCCGCTGGTGACGTTGACGGCGCGCAGTCGCAGCACGTTCGCTTCGTTGATCCCCATCACCGCTTTCTCGTTCTTGGCGATCGACAGGTATTTGACCGCCTCCCCGGTGACCTTGACCAGCTGCGCCTTTTTCTGCCGCGGGAAGACCAGCAACTGGTACTTGGACCCTCCCCCGGCCCGCAGCTCGAGCCCGAGGAAGGCCTTGCGCTGGAGGTCGGCCGGGGTGCCGCTGAGCAGGCGCTCGGTGGCGGCGATCTCGAGGTCGCGGCCGAGCACTGGGGTACGGAAGGAGCAGGCGGCGGTTTTTTTGCCGAGCGTCACCCGCATCGCGCCGTTGGCGCCGGCCCGGGCGCAGTTGGCGCCGGAGAGCTTGACCAGCTGGCTGCGCTGGGCGAGCGACTCCATGCTGTTGCGGTAGATGCCGATCATCGCCGCCCCGGCGACTGCGCAGGCGAGCGCGCCGACGGCAAGCGCGGCGAGGAAGGTGGCTGCAAATCGGCCCTTCATCGAGTCGCCAGCCTAAACACAGGGTAGGTCGAAAGATGCGGCAGCGGCCGCCCTGAAACGCGGCGTTCGTCCTTTGTCGCCTCCTGGGCTACAAAGGACGAACGCCGAATATCATTCGTGACATGAGCGACCACCGACTTCCCCAGCCCGACCGCCCGTGGGTGATGCGCACCTACGCCGGCCACTCCGACGCCCGCCGCTCCAACGAGCTCTACCGCAAGAACCTGGCCAAGGGCCAGACGGGGCTCTCGGTGGCCTTCGACCTGCCCACGCAGACGGGCTATGACCCCGACCACGTCCTCGCCCGCGGCGAGGTCGGCAAGGTCGGCGTCTCGGTCGCCCACAAAGGCGACATGCATCAGCTCTTCGACGGCATCCCGCTCGACGAGATGAACACCTCGATGACGATCAACGCGACGGCGGCCTGGCTGCTCGGCCTCTACGTCACCGTCGCCGAGGAGAACGGCGTCGACCGCTCGCAGCTGAAGGGGACGACGCAGAACGACATCATCAAGGAGTACCTCTCGCGCGGCACCTACGCCTTCCCGCCCGAGCCCTCGATGCGGCTGATCGCCGACATGGTCGCCTTCACCGTCAACGAGGTGCCGAGCTGGAACCCGACCAACATCTGCAGCTACCACCTGCAGGAGGCCGGGGCGACGCCGGTGCAGGAGATCGCCTACGCGCTCTCGACCGGGATCGCCGTCCTCGACGAGGTTAAAGCGCGCGGACAGGTCGCCGACGAGGACTTCCCCAAGGTCTTCGGCCGCATCTCCTTCTTCGTCAACGCCGGCATCCGGCTGGTCGAGGAGATCGCGAAGCTGCGGACGATGAGCGCGCTGTGGCAGGAGATCGGCCGCGAGCGCTACGGCGTCACCGACGAGAAGATGCTGCGCTTCCGCTACGGAGTCCAGGTCAACAGCCTCGGCCTGACCGAGGCCCAGCCGGAGAACAACATCCAGCGGATCGTGCTGGAGGCGCTGGCGGTAACGCTCAGCCGCGACGCCCGCGCGCGGGCGATCCAGCTGCCGGCCTGGAACGAGGCGATGGGCCTCCCCCGCCCCTGGGACCAGCAGTGGAGCCTGCGGATTCAGCAGGTGCTGGCGAACGAGACCGACCTGCTCGAGTACCCGGACATCTTCGAGGGCTCCGTCGTCATGGACGGCCTGGTCGCTGAGCTGACCGAGGGCGCACGAGCCGAGATGGCCGTGGTCGAGGAGCACGGCGGCGCCGTCAACGCCGTCCCCTACATGAAGGCGCGCCTGGTCGAGAGCCACCGCGAGCGGGTGGCGCGGATCGAGGCCGGCGAGCAGAAGGTGATCGGCCAGAACAGCTTCACCGAGACCGAGGACTCGCCGCTGACGGCGGGCGCCGACGGCGGCATCCTCACGCCGGACCCCGAGGTCGAGCGCGAGCGGGTCGAGGCGCTGGCGGAGTGGAAAGCCGAGCGCGACGAGGACGCCGTCCAGGCTGCCCTCGCCAACCTGGCGAAGGCCGCGGCGGACGACAGCGTCAACATCATGCCGGCGACGATCGCCGCCGCCAAGGCGGGAGCGACGACCGGCGAGTGGTCCCACACGATGCGCGAGGTCTTCGGCCCCTACCGGGCACCGACCGGCGTCGACGGCGCCTCGGCGCCTGGCGAGCGCGAGCAGATGGAGGAGATCCGGCGCCGGGTCGACGAGACCTCGGAGAAGATCGGCCACCGGATCAAGATCCTGGTCGGCAAGCCCGGCCTCGACGGCCACTCCAACGGCGCCGAGCAGGTGGCGCTACGGGCCCGCGACGTCGGCATGGAGGTCATCTACCAGGGGATTCGCCTCACCCCGGAGGAGATCGCCGAGTCGGCCGTGCAGGAGGACGTCGACGTGGTCGGCCTCTCGATCCTCTCCGGCTCCCACCTGGAGCTGATCCCCGAGGTCGTGCGCCTGCTGCGGGAGGAAAACCTCGACATGCCGGTGGTTGTCGGCGGGATCATCCCCGTCGCCGACGCCGAGCGCCTCCGCGAGGCCGGCGTGGCCGGCGTCTACACGCCGAAGGACTTCGACGTGAACCGGATCATGGGCGAGATCGTCGAGCTCGTCGGCCAGCGGGCCGGGGCCGGCGCCGCCGCCTAGAAGCGTCAGATCCAAGGCCGTCCTCGCGTCCGCCCCCGGCTCTCGCAACAATGGAGCGATGAGCGAGCTGAACGGGGACCGGACGGCCTGGCTGCGGTGTTACCGCTGCTGGTCCCAGAACCTCGAGATCCAGATCCACTACGACGCGATCCGCCGCGTCGATCCGGAGTCCGGGGCGCTCGCCGAAGGGGTCGACGAGGTGCAGGAATCGGTCGTCCAGTGCCTCGACTGCATGCACGACCAGCCCCACCTCAGCTTCGAAGGCGACCACGTGGTGCCGATCGGCGACCGCTGGGAGCGGATGGTCGCCGGCACCCCCTGGGTCGCCTCCTGCACCGTCACCGTCGACCAGGACCGGGTCGAGAGCTGCTCGGGCCCGGAGGCGATCGAGTTCCTCACCTACGGCGCCTTCGGCGACGCCGGCGTGCGCGAGTTCTTCACCCACGTCCGCTTCCACAAGCACGACGACGAGCAGATCGTCGTCCACCTCCTCGTCGAGCTCTACGCCCGCTCCGCCCAGGAGGCGACTGAGGTCCTCGAAGCCGCCGCGCAGGGACGGTTGGAGATCACCTCCCTGGCGGAGGAGTCACGCCCCCCCGCTCACGCGAGCGGAGAGGCGCACTAAGCAACTACTCGACGTTGTCGGCGGCCGGCTCGGGGGACTCGCCCGGGTTCTTCTTCGGGACCAGAACCAGGCGCTTGAACTCGGCGACGAGGACGCCGTCCTGGTTGAGGACGCGGGTGTGGACCTTGACGATGCCGCGGTCGGGCTTCGACTTCGACGGCTTCACGTCGAGGACCTCGGTCTCGCAGAAGAGGGTGTCGCCGTGGAAGACCGGGTTCGGGTGGCTGAGCTCTTCGGTCGCCAGATTGGCGATCGCCTTGCCGGAGATGTCGGAGACCGACATGCCCAGCGCCAGCGAGTAGACCAGTGGGCCGACGACGACGTTTTTGCCCTGCTGGGAGCCGGCGGCGTAGACGTCGTTGAGGTGCAGCGGGTGGTGATTCATCGTGATCAGGCAGAAGAGGTGGTCGTCGGACTCGGTCACGGTCTTCGCCGGCCAGTGCTTGTAGACGGCGCCGACCTCGAACTCCTCGAGGTAGCGGCCGTAGCTGTGCGCGCCGGTCGCCTCGCGCTCGGCCTGGTCGGTGGTCAGCTCGTACGTCTGGTCAGTCATCAGGGGGTTTCGTCTCCTTCGAAGTTTTAGCGGCGGGCATCCTATCTAGACTGCCCGCGATGCAGATCGGGATCATCGGCTTGGGCTACGTCGGCCTGCCGCTCGCCGTCGCCTTCGCCGAAGCGGGTTGCGACGTGGTCGGCCTTGACGTCGACGGCGGCAAGGTCGCGGCGCTGAACGACGGCCGCAGCTACATCGAGGACGTGCCGAGCTCGGCCCTGGCGCCGCTCGGCGAGCGGCTGCGGGCGACCGGCGAGTACGCCGAGCTGGCGAGTTGCGACGCGGTCATCCTCTGCGTCCCCACCCCGCTCAGCGACTCCCGCGAGCCCGACCTCACCTACCTGGTCGAATCGGCGAGCGCGCTGGCGCAGGTGCTGCGCTCGGGCCAACTGGTCGTGCTCGAGTCGACCACCTACCCGGGGACGACCCGCGACCGCCTGCTGCCGATCCTCGAGGGCTCGGGCCTCACCGCCGGCAGCGACTTCCACCTCGCCTTCTCCCCCGAGCGGATCGACCCCGGCCGCACCGACTACACGGTGAAGACGACCCCGAAGCTGGTCGGCGGCGTCACCGCGGCCTCGACCGAGCGCGCCCGCGAGCTCTACGCCGAGATCTGCGACACCGTCGTCGTCCTCTCCAGCCCCGAGGCGGCCGAGCTCTCGAAGCTCTTGGAGAACATCTTCCGCTCGGTCAACATCGCCCTCGTCAACGAGCTCTCCCAGCTCTGCGACCGGCTCGAGATCGACGTCTGGGAGGTGATCGAGGCCGCTTCGACCAAGCCCTTCGGCTTCATGCGCTTCGATCCCGGCCCGGGGATGGGCGGCCACTGCCTCCCCGTCGACCCCTTCTACCTCGCCTTCCGGGCCCGCCAGCTCGACTTCTACCCCGAGTTCATCGAGCTCGCCGGGAAAGTGAACCAGGCCCAGCCGGGCTTCTGCGTGGAACGGATCGAGCGGGCGCTGAACGAGGTCCGCAAGCCGGTCAACGGCTCCCGCGTCCTCGTCCTCGGCGTCAGCTACAAGGGCGGCGTCGGCGACATCCGCGAATCGCCGGCGCTGAAGATCATCGGCCGGCTGCAGGACCTCGGCGCCGATGTCTCCTACCACGACCCCTACGTGCCGGAGCTTCCCGGCCACGGCCTCGCCTCGGTCGAGCTCGAGGGGGCGCTGCGCGAGGCCGACCTGGCGGCGATCGTCACCGCCCATCCCGACGTCGACCACGAGGCTGTCGTCCGCTCCGCGCCCCTGGTGATCGACTTCCGCGGCGTCACCCGCGGGATCGAAGCGGACAACCTAATCCGCCTCTAGTGCACTTTGCGGAGCCGGTTCCGTTCCTCTTGTTTCTCGACGACCTGCCGGATCAGCTTGACCACGTTTGAGTCGCCGGTCGCCTTGATGTGGCCGGTCTCGGCCGCCCGGCGGTAGCTTTTCAGCGTCCCTTTCTCGGCCAGCTCGTTGAACTGGGGGCGGTCGATATCGACCAGGATCCGCTCGTCCTGGGCCAGGTCCTTGCTGATCTTCGGCCCCGGCAGCTCGACCCGGTAGAGCTGGACGTCGTGTTTGGCCCGCAGCTCCAGCCCGAAGACCAGCTTCAGGTTCGCCAGGGCCGGGACTTCGGCCTGGAAACGCTCGACGGCGGTGCGGATCAGGTCGGAGGTCGAGGCCATCGGGTGATGCTAGCCCACGCTCGGCACTGCGCCTGTGGCCCGGCTTAGATCTTGTGCCTCTGCAAGAGCTTCTTGCCGATCACCATGCGCTGAATCTCCGAGGTTCCCTCGCCGATCAGCAGCAGCGGCGCGTCGCGGTAGAGGCGCTCGATCTCGTACTCCTTCGAGTAGCCGTAGCCGCCGTGGATGCGGAAGCTTTCTTCGACGCAGTACTTGCCGCACTCCGAGGCGAGGAGCTTGGCCATCCCGGCCTCGAGGTCGGAGCGCTCGCCGGCGTCCTTCATCCGCGCCGCTTTGCGGGTGACGAGGCGGGCGGCCTCGAGCTGGGTCGCCATGTCGGCGAGCTTGAACTGGATCGCCTGGTGGTTGGCGATCGTCTTGCCGAAGGTCTTCCGTTCCTGGCTGTAGCGGAGGGCCAGCTCCAGCGCCCGCTGGCCGATGCCGACGCCGCGGGCGGCGACGTTGACGCGGCCGACCTCGAGCGCGTCCATCATCTGCACGAAGCCCTGGCCGAGACCCGCCTCCTCGCCGCCGAGGATGCGCTCCGGCGGGCACTTGTAGCCGTCGTAGACGAGCTCGGTGGACTCGACGCCCTTGTAGCCCATCTTCTTGATCTTCGGCGGCACGTCGAGGCCCTTGAAGTCGCCCTCGTTGGTTTCCTTCCAGGGCTCCTTCTCGGTGATGAAGCAGGTCATCCCCTTGTAGGGCGGGTCGGCCTTGGTGTCGTTCTTCATCAGGACGAAGACGACGCTGGAACCGAGGCCGTTGGTGACCCACATCTTCTGGCCGTTCAGCTCCCAGTTACCGTCCTCGCCTTTCTTGGCGGTGGCCTTGATGCCCTGGACGTCGGAGCCGACCTCCGGCTCAGACAACGAGAAGGCGGCGCGGATCTCGCCGGTCGCCATCTTCGGCAGGAAGTACTCCTTCTGCTCGTCGGTGCCGAACTTCATCAGCAGGTAGGAGCCGATGAAGTGGGTGTTGACGACGCCGGAGATCGAGATCCAGCCGCGCGAGAGCTCTTCGACGATCATCGCGTAGGTGGTCAGGTCGAGGCCCATGCCGCCGTACTCCTCGGGGATGGTGACCCCGAAGAGGCCGAGCTCCTTCATCTGCTCGACGATCGGCTCCGGGAAGGAGTCCTCGTGGTCGTAGTGCTCGGCGTTGGGGATGATCTGCTCGTCGGCGAACTGGCGGACCATTTCGATGATCGCTTCCTGCTCGTCGGTCATTTCGCGATGCGCAGCGGTGTCTACGGCCATGGCTCCTGCTTCGGTCGTGGGAAGTTCGGCTAGCGCGGCGCCGCGGCTGCGGCGGCGCTCTGGAGAGCCAAGGATATAGACGCGGGGTCGATCTCGGGATCGACCGCCCGCAGCGGCGCGGCGGCCTTGAGCAGCATCTCCGCGTACTCGCGCTCGGGATCGGAGTCGAGGACGATCGCGCCGCCGGCCCCGACCGTGGCGCGGCCGCCGGCGAGGACGATGGTGCGGATCGCGACCGAGAGGTCGGCGCCGCCGCCGAGGCCGAGCCAGCCGATCGCGCCGGAGTAGACGCCGCGGGCGGTGCCCTCGAGGCCGTCGAGAATCTCGGTCGTGCGCTTCTTCGGCGCCCCTGTCATCGAGCCGGGCGGGAAGCAGGAGCGGACGGCGTCGAGGGCGGTGGCGCCGGATCGCAGCCGGCCGCGAACCGAGGAGACGAGCTGGTGGACGGTCTCGTAGCTCTCAACCGCCATCATCTCCGGCGCCTCGACGCTGCCGACCTCGCAGACGGCGCCGAGGTCGTTGCGCAGCAGGTCGACGATCATCAGGTTCTCGGCCCGGTTCTTCTCGTCGGCGGCGAGGGCGGCGGCGAGGCGTGCGTCCTCCGCGGGCGTGGCACCGCGGCGGCTCGTGCCCTTGATTGGGCGCGCTTCGGCCTCGCCCTGGCGGCTGACGCGGAGGAAGCGCTCGGGGGAGGAGCTGAGGACGGCGAGGTCGCCGAAGCGGAGGTAGGAGGCGAACGGGGCGGGGTTGGCGCGACGGAGGGCTCGGTAGAGGTCGAGGGGATCAAGGTCGCAGTCGAGTTGGAGCTGGTTCGTGAGGCAGATCTCGTAGCTGTCGCCGGCGTGGAGGTGGTCGATCGAGGTTTCGATGTCCTCCAGGTACTGATCACGGGAGCGGCCTAGGGACAGGGCGGTGGGGGGCGAGTCGGGGGACCCTCGGCGGACAACAGCGGGGAGGGTCCGGC